>Ga0058704_10000023_pt1 | contig 73891 bp, 79 predicted proteins | sample AgamicMgSfe_FD_71363 | JGI IMG/M metagenome (GOLD analysis project Ga0058704, IMG submission 71363) | Agave microbial communities from Guanajuato, Mexico - Mg.Sf.e | ecosystem: Host-associated > Plants > Phyllosphere > Phylloplane/Leaf | place: Guanajuato, Mexico | collected 2012-05-30
TACGTACTCGTATACTATACGTACTCGTATACTATACGTACTCGTATACTATACGTACTCGTATACTATACGTACTCGTATACTATACGTACTCGTGGTGACCACAGCGGTCCGTCTTGCCACGTGTAAACAAAGGTTATTAAGCAACAACGTAGCGTAGAGCATTGTAATCGCATCTCCGATTGAACATATCTAACGAATCCTCATCTCCTCAAACCTCTTCAAACTCTCCTCATAAGCCCTCTGTTCGCCCCGCAAATTCTCCAACACCAGCCCCTCCTTCACCCTAATCTCCTCCCCAACCTTCTCCCCCAAATTCCCCAGCAATTTCTCCTGCTCCCGGACCGCCTCGACCGCCTTGGCCACCTTGGGCCTCATCTTCTCCATCTCCGCCTGCGGATCGACCTGGCCCTGGATCACCAGAAACACGGCCGCCTCGGCGGAAACAGGGTACACGGCGCAGCCGGCGGGCACGCTCTGGCCGGGTGCGAGCACGTCGAGGTGCGCGAGGTTTTTGCCCGCGAGGGTTTTGACGGAGGCGGACTCGGCCGAGGCCGTGCGGTACGCTTCCTCGTTGAGCGGTTGCACCCACGCCTTGCCGTCCTCTTTGACGCCGTACTCCTGCAACAAGGACCGGATGCCCTTGGCGCAACCCAACACGAGTTCGTAGTCGCGCTCGCTCTTGGGGTCGTCCATGCTCGGGTCGTACTCCGGGTACGCGGCGCGGACGATCGAGGGCGTGGTGTCGCCTGGTCGGCGCGGGAGACGCTGCCAGAGTTCTTCGGTGAGGAAGGGCATGAAGGGGTGGATCATGGTCAGGGCGCCGTCGAGGGCCGTGTACAGCGTGTCGATGGCGCTCTTCTTCTCGTCCGGCGTGCCGTCGCGGATGATGGCTTTGCTGTTCTCGATGTACACGTCGCAGAGCTCGTAAAGCCAGTATTGGTACGTTGTGTGCGTCGCCTGCGAAAATTCGCGAGCGGCCAACGCCTCGTTGACTTTCTTCGCCGCCGAGTTCAGGTTGTGCAGGATCCAACGCTCAGGTAGGCTCTCCTTACCCGACATCCCGCCTTTGGCAGGTGGGGTGTAGTCCGGTGGCAGGTTGCCAAGAACGTATTTGGTGGCCTGGTAGATCTTGTTGCAGAAGTTGCGGTAGCTGCGCATGACCTTGACGTCGAAGCTGATGTCGCCGCCGCCAGTGGTGTAGTTGATCAGGGAAAAGCGGAGCGCGTCGGCGCCACACTCGTCGATACCGTCCGCAAAGGCCGACTTCTGCCATTTCGACGCGCGCTCGATCTCCTTGGGCGCCAGGTTGCCGAGCTTGAGCTTGTCGTTCAGCTGCTGCAGCGAGATGCCGTCCATGATGTCGACCGGGTCGATGACGTTGCCGAGGGATTTGGACATCTTGCGGCCTTCGGAATCACGGATCAGAGAATGGCAGTATACTTCCGTAAACGGCACTTTGCCCGTCATCTTCAGCCCAAACATGATCATCCTCGCGACCCAGAAGAAGAGGATGTCCCAGCCGGTCTCGAGCACGGACGTCGGGTACAGCTTCTCCAGGTCGTTGGTTTGCTCTGGCCAGCCGAGGGTGGAAAACGGCCACAAGCCGGAAGAAAACCAAGTGTCGAGACAATCCGGATCCCGCTCAAGATCGAACTCCTTACCCGGGAACTTCTGCTGCGCCTTCTCCCTCGCCTCTTCCTCCGTTTTGGCGCACACCCAATAGCCTGCATCCGAATCATACGCCGGCCCGTCTTTTATCTTGACAAAGTAGGCAGGGACCTGATGACCCCACCACAGCTGTCGCGACAGGCACCAGTCGTCGATCGTCTCCATCCAGCGATAGTACGTGCTCTCGGATTGCTGCGGTTTCAGCTTGATCTGTCCTTCTCGGACGGCCTTGATGGCCGGCTCGGCCAACGGCTTCATGTGCATCCACCACTGCGGCTTCATGATCGGCTCGATGACATCTTTCGTTTTCGAGCACAGGGGGATTGACATCTTGTTGTTGTCCTTGCCAACATACAAGCCCTTCTTCTCGAGCTCGTTGATGACGGTATATCGCACATCGAACCTCTTCTGGCCCTCGAAAGGACCCGCGTTAGCGTTCATCGTGCCGTCGTCGTTGAGGATGTTGATGAATTCGAGCTTGTGCTCTTTGCCACGCTTGAAGTCGTTGAAGTCGTGAGCGGGGGTGATCTTCACTGCACCCGTACCGAAGTCCTTCTCAACCGTGTCGTCACCGAAGATGGGTAGCAGTCGGTCCACGAACGGATGCTTGACGTGCTTGCCGATCAGGTGCTTGTACCTTTCGTCGTCCGGGTGCACAGCCACGCCACTGTCACCGAGCATGGTTTCCGGCCGCGTCGTCGCGACCTCGATCGTCTCGTTCGTCCCATCGATCGGGTACTTGAAATTCCATATCGAGCCGAACTCGATCTTCTTGTCGTAGCCGGGCACGTCGAGCTTCGTCGAGCCTTCAAGCTCCTTCTGATCGACCTCTAAATTCGACAAAGCAGTCGTGAGCTTCGTACACCAGTTGACCAACCGGTTCGCACGGTAAATGAGGCCCTCGTCATGCAGCTGGACAAAGGTCTGCCTTACAGCCGCGGACAAAGTCGGGCTCATGGTGAAACTTTCCCTCGTCCAGTCCATCGACCCTCCCAGCCTCCTCAGCACCTTGTTGATCTTGCTGTGGTACTCCTCCTTCCACTCCCACACCGTGTCCACAAACTTTTCCCTTCCCAAATCATGCCGCGTCAGGCCATTCCGGCGGTTGTACAGCATGTTCTCCACCACACTCTGCGTCGAGATGCCGGCGTGGTCGCAGCCCGGCACATACAGCACCGTCAACCCTTTCATGCGGTTCCACCGTATCATCGCGTCCTGCAAGGACGTCGCGAGCGCGTGTCCGATGTGCAATGCGCCCGTCACATTCGGGGGCGGGATGGAGATGACGAAGTAGCCCTTGTCCTTGACGTTGCCGTCCTTGGCGAATTCGGGCAGGTGGAAGCCTTCCTGCTCCCACCAATCGTACCACGCGCTCTCGACGACGGACGGAATGTAGGCCTTGTGGTACTCATCGTCCAGAGGCTTGAGGATCTTCTTCTGCCCCTTAGGCGTCTCCTCCTGATACGGCGGTAACTTTTCCTGCTGCTTCTTCTCCTTTTGTTTCGGTTGCGAGGCCGCTTGCATCGCCTTCTGCTTCTCTTGCTTCGCCGCCAATTTCGCCGCCTTCTCGGCCTTCTGACGCTCCTTAGCCAGCTCGCGTTCGGACTTCTCTTTCTTCTCGCCTCCATCCTGACCCGAAGCACTGGAACCCTTGACATCGCCATTGGCTGCCTCCGACATGGCGGCTTCGGTGCCGTTTGAAGGTGCTGTCGATTGACCGGAGACCGGACCCGTCTTCTCCCCCGATTTGTCGTGCGATGCGGCGTTCGATGTCATGTTAAAAGGTCGTCGAGGAGCAAAGAAACGGACATGAAGACCGCGCCGAAAAAGCGCGCGACGCAGTATCTTCGCGCACCTAATGGGTGGATTTGGGTAGATCTGTCAATGCAATCGCGAAGTGGTCGGAAGGAATGTCTTTCAGAACAGCTTGCGGGTCGCACGGTGCTCCAGGTATGCTCGCTGCGAAAGATTGTTTATAGCTCACGAGCGAAACGAAAAGACAAGAGGTGATGTGAGGTTAAACGTCGAGATACCTCGACTCACGTGCGCGCATTCGACGAAAAGTTCAGGCTGCAAGTCAGGCACATCGTGAGGGTCTTCTGAAAGTCGTGGGATGGACTCATACATGTTCACAGTCCTCGCGCCTTGTCATGTGATCATGTTGTCTGGTACATTCATCTACGTAAGGTACATACATACAGTACCTTCTTCGGCGGGGACTGATGATGTGCATATCACAGTAGGGACTCTTGTTATTGCAAGGGTCCCGAACATATAGGCCAGGCAACAACGAGCACCGTTAAGACCTCGTTCTCGTCGTGGATAGCACATAACCCACTATACGACGAGGTCAAACCTACATCCTACTCATATTTGTGTTGAAGGGGTGCAAAAATGGTCACGTCGGCGATCAAACTGATCCGCTTTCCAATGCAGTAGCTACACTATATGAATTGCAACAGAGCGCCATGCTATTACCCCATGCCCTGATGATGCCCCAATGATAACGAACGCGACTGCCTGCTGGAAACGCTATGCAAAATGATGTAAAAGAGAGGATAACTAACTCGCGAGGACGATGACACATATCTCCGTGAGCGAGAGCTGCCAAAGGCTTTCCCTTACAGCAACACCGCGAAGCCACCGAACATGGCACCGACCACACCGAGCAGGCCGAACGTCTGACCGAGGTTGAGGGCGGCACCATGGATGCTAGCGGCACCGCCAGCGCTCGCCGAAGCACCCCCATTGTTGTTGTTGTTGTTGCCACCGTTGCTCGTGGCCGCCGCGCCGCCGAAGCCAGTGTAGACCGTTCCCTGGCTGTTGGTCGTGGCGCCCGCCTGGCCGCTCGACGTGCTCGTGGCGCTCATCGTGCGGGAGAGGGTGCTCGTGTTCTGGCGCTGGGGGTTCTGGGCGCCGCAAGGGTGTTGGGAGCGGCAGTTGGAGGCGCAGGTGGAGTCGGAGCCGCAGTTGGAGGAGCACTGGTTGCCCCACTCTTGGCAGATGTAGAAGGGCATGGTTTGGGAGTATTGGGTGACGTTGGGCGAGTTGCCGTCGGCGCAGACGCAGCTGTAGGTCAGGGCGGTGGAGTCGCAGGTGTTGCTATCCGTTGCGGCGCTGTTGGCTTTGGTCTGGAGGCAGATGCTGGTGGGGGATGTCAGTGGTGAGGCCTTCGTAACCGTGAGAGGATGGTAGGGGTGCTTACAGTGGGCATTGGGCGATCTGGGATGTGCACCAGGCCTGCCGTGTGGCGCTGGAAACCGAGTTCGGGTCGATGGTGTATTGTTGCTGGGCGGAGGTGGAGGAGAGGAGGAGCGAGGTCGCGACGGTGAACGCGGTGAAGGTCTTCATGGTGACTGATGAATGTACGAGTATGCTGAGCTCGGCGGTGTTGTGACACGAGTCGTGAGGCGGGTTGAACGGGTACTGCACTGGTGTCAGGATTGAAGGGGTACGCTTTTTGGTACGGTTGAGGGCCGTTCAACGAATTGGTATGCTGGCCTCAACGATGGGGGGCTACGTACCTTTGAGATGAGAAATGCAGCGAAATTAATGTGACGACTGCAATCCTATATGCTGAAGTCGAGGGGATGTGAAGAAGTGAGGTCGTGGAGTGGGTGGTGGGATGAGGAAGCAAGAAGAAAGAGGCGAAGGGAAGGACATATAGTAAGCCAGAGGTAGTAATGGAATATACTTCTTGGGCGGCGTCGCTATGGGTCTATGCACACACACTATGGATCCTGGTTCTGGGTCGGCCGGTAGCCCGTGGGGGGAGCCATCGGCCGGATGTGTGTGTGTCTACACGAGACATCCCACATGAAGCTACCGTAGTCGGTGGATGGCGTACATGTAAAGGCCTCTCGGTGGCCGGGAAAGTGGCAACGTGTGCGAGGTCCGTGTGAGGATCCTGTCTGCTGTGCTGGTGGGGGCTGATAACGGATGGCAAGATTGGAGGTGTTTGAGGATGCGGGAGGAGAGTCCGCGGAGAGTCTCGCTGGCGGGTTGGCGTGACACGTGAAGCTGGATTTAGTGGTGATGGAAGTCTCAAGACTCTCAACTCTCAACTCCCCAAAAGGAGGGATTTTTCATTCTAGGAGGAGACATGAATCCGCACGATACTACATAGTAGTATGCAGGGTGTCGACCTTGTTGCGCCACATGCAATCGAGGAGCGTCGCTATGGCCCGACTGAGGCTAGCGCCCGGGATCCCCGTGCATGCGCGGATTGCGAGATGCTGCCGAGGCGGCGAGGCTAGAGGCTGGTATATTGAATGCATGTGGGTGAGTCTGTTCAGACGCGCGTCTCATCGCTCACATGTTTTATCGTTGATATCATTGCTTCCTGTACAATTGTGCATCTGGCAGAGCGGTGAATAGCACAAGCTTGTATACATACACACCCGCTTGAGCAAACGGACTCTCTAGCGAAGGAGCTTTGGCCCCTGCAGTGGATGGATGGATGGAAACACCTCCCCGCCACCACCCCGAGCCCACCGCGACGTCTCCGCACGGGGGTGACGAGGATGGCGAGTCCACCTGCGACGTCCAGCGACTCCAGCCTCCATCCGCTAGTGATGATCGGAGTCATGCTGCGGATGCATCCGACAGCCTTCACCAACCCAACAACCTCGACAATGGACACACCCCGACGACCACCCCCGACGCCCCGCCCTTCTTCCACACCCGCACCGTCTCCACCGTCAGCTACCAATCCATGAAACAGCACCGCCCGGCCCCAATCCTGCTGGAGGACCACAGCGAAGAATCCCACGAGCAAACGCAAGCCTGCTGGGCCCAATCCGTCACCGTCGACGACTACATCCTCGTCACCGGCGCCACGGGTATTGGCGCCTACGTCGTCTGGCACTGCACCGTCCGCACGCTCGCCGGCGGCGACATGGCCGTCCGCAAACGGTACTCCGAGTTCGACCGTCTGCGCACCGACCTCGTGCGCTCCTTCCCGCACGCCGAAGCCATGATCCCTCCGCTGCCGCGGAAGAGTGTCGTGTCCAGGTTTCGACCTGATTTTCTCGCTCAGCGGAAAGCCGGCCTTGAGCATTTTGTGAATTGCATCTTGCTCAACCCGGAGTTCGCGGCGAGCCCGGTGCTGAAGGATTTCGTCTTTACTTGAGGGAGCAGCCGGCCCCTGCGCACAAGCTTCGTTGAGCAGGCGGCTGCACGTTCATCTGCCTGGCCAAGGGCAATGCAGGTTCTCTACCGTGCAGATTTCCTATCTCGTACATGTCTACTCTCGACTGTACCAAGCACGACCACGTCGACCTGATGATGCCTAGTGAATGATCAAGCACCGGTCACGTGATGTGGGCTGAGGGAGTGCCACAGGCTACAGGCCCGGCCATTTCAACGTCTTGCCAAGAGAGTAGAGAGGACGGAAGACACGCTTTGACGCTAACAAGACTATGGAAAATGGTTCAACCCGCATATGATCATTGGGGCGCGTCGCTATGCATTGAACGCTGATGAAAGGCCAAAAAGGCTACACACTCCCGACGCCGTGCTCACGCGACTGCTGAGAATTCACGACGAATTCTTCATCACGCCACACGCCGAGCACGTCCACCACTTGTGCTCCATAAACGCACCACACCTCCCACAATTCCACCCCAGCCGTTCGGTCTGCGCCGGTTTCGGAATCGTCCAGCGGGGCGTGTTCGTGTCTCTGCTCACGCCGGCCGCGTCCAGGGATCGGGCATGCCGCACGTTCGATCCGACGCTCGGTTGTTGCGGCCGCTCCACGCCACAGGCGTCACAGGCGAGGAATCGCATCGGGTTGATGCAGGTGCAGATCTGACAGGTCCATTGGGCGGTGTTGTGGGGTTCTGAGATGTCGATCGAGGGTGACGGGGTGGGAGGAGCAGCTGATCGTTTGCGTTTGGTGGAAGTGGCGTCGTCATTAATCAGACGAGAGAGTGGCTTGCCGTTGAGCTGTGGTGGGTTTTGAGCGGACCTCGAGCCATTAGGCTTGCCATCAAGAGGCGGCGCAGAAGCGGTCCGGTTTGGATGTTCTGGTAGCATTGGAGAGACGGGTGAGAAAGGGGGATTGTTGGTGGGATTGGAAACGCTCGCGGGCGACACCGTGCTGTCCTGCATCGCCCACTTCATCTGTTCCTCTTCGCTCGGATGACTCGCATACGTAGAAGGAGAGGGCACCGATTGGTTTCCCGCGTCGTAAAGACCACTCTCCGGACGCCAAGCCAGACCACCACCACCTTCAAATGGAGCTTCAGCAAACGTCCCCTGCAGTTTCCGCTCCTCCTCCTCCTCCATCAGTTCGTACAACGCCTGCGCGATCGCCCTATCATTCGCATCGTCCTCGTCCGCTTGCGTCTTGAACGTGTGATTCGCCGCCTGGTCCGACAGTTTCCCGGCATCACTCCTCCCGGACGCGCAACCGCCCCGGTCGATCATGGCATTGCGCCTCATCACCTGCTCCGCAATCACGCGCCTCACGTCCGCGCCACTTTGCGCATGCAGCGGTGCGCCACCGAGCCGACGTCCAGAGCCTTGGTTCAGCATCCCTTGCGCTTTCCTCTTCTCGGCGCTGGCGCGAGCCAGACGGCGCATTTCGTGAGGAGGTGTCGGTCCGCTACGTCCGGCGCTACTGCCGCCGCCGAATCGATGTCCCTCGGATAGGAACCCCTCTCCCGTATACCCTTTCCGCACCAACACCTCGTGCTCGTCGCGTAATTCGTCCCAAAGCCGGTGGAAATTGCCGTCGTGTTCTCCCCAGACGTTGTGCGAGAGCTCGTGGAGCATCGTGTCCACGATCTCCTCGGCCGGGAGGAAGAGGTCCGGGTGGTGGTGGTACCTTAGTCGGAGGCAGATCTTGTAGCCTTTGTTCACGTTCAGACCCAGGAGGTTTTGCTCCGGAGGGAGGAACTCGGCGAGGATTTGCACGCGCCAGCCGCGCTTGCGCATGATGGGTTTGACCAGGGAGGCGATGCGGCGGAGGAGGGTCAGGGCGGCGTCGCCGCGGGGCAGGCCTTGGAGGTGTTCGTAGGAGTTGAAGAGGGGTTCGGATTCTTTCAGGTGGGTGGCGTAGGAGCGCTGGACACCGCCGTTTGGACCGCTGCCGTTGGGAAGTGGGCGGTTGCGTCTTGCGTAGCCTGACATCGTGGGGGTTTGACCTCACTGGCTCGTTGATTCTTGTTTGGTTTGGGTTGATGTTCGAAGATGTCACGTTACGGAGCCGCTGCCATGATGTCTGTGAGGGTGGCGATCTGGCTTCACTGTTCGGGTGAGACTTCCTGACTTCCAGGCGTGCTGTTCGATCACGTGCTCGATTTCACACGTGGCACGATTGAGGTGGAAACTGTAGATGGCTATGTGTGATGGTGGCGGAGGGCCGCGCCTTGGGGAGAATGCGCCGCCTGGATATACAGTATCGTGTAGAACTTCCCTCAAAACGTCTCTTCGCCTGGGACAACACATCTGTGTCAGAAGCCGGACATACAGCACTTACTACTGAGGTGTTCTGGGCTCATCCTACACATACCGTACGTTCGTTCATCATTCACGGACGCGAAAGTGTTTCTGTGCAGGTGTAAACATGTACCGTGCCTTAGATACCAGGCAGATGTTGGCTCGGTTCTCGGAGTGTTCGGGTCGGATGGTTCGGCAGGGTTTGCCGCCGGGCCGGCTGCAAGGGCACGCACCACACGACGACGGATGAAGGCCAGAAGGCTACGAATCCCACATAAACAATCTGGACCGGAGATCCTAAACCTCTCGCCTAGGCCATGTGTCCGGTACAACTCGTGACTTACGGCAGCTGAAGTACCTGTCTGTGTGTGTTTTTTCTCATACAATACCTCAACGCTCTTGCCGCAATCTGGAACGACGTCACACCATCCCATCCGTCCGACGGCATCTTCACGTTTTTTGCTTCCGCGTCAACGAATCCCTCAATAGGCTCGACTCGGTACACATTAGAGCGCGAGAAAAGGCACAGGCGTCTTGACGAGGGTCAGAAACATTGGGCTCAGGTGAGGGGAATACACGGCCGCAGTCATCCGCGTCGTTGTCTTGAAGCGAAACAGGCCGTGCATGTGCTCGTCACGTCCCCACTCACGAGGCTGGCCAGGGTGGGTTGCGCGGCGGTAATGGAAAGGCAGCGAGCGGAGCAAGAGGCGGCCACGATGTCAGCAGGGCGGGTAACCTTCGAGGATCCTGCTCTGGCGCGGATGGCGCGGGATGGCCAGCGTGAAGCCGTGCAGGCGGAGGACTACTTCTCCGAAAAGGGCAGCAGCGACGGCAATTTCTCGCCCATAAGCGCTGCCGGCCGGCGGGCCTCTCTATCGATCAGAATACCCCCCAACCAAGTCAAGGCAGATACGGCTTTCGCGGCGCTACATTATCTGCCGATGCCGGTCTTGGTGCTGTCAAGCGCGAAGACCATCGTGCTCGCGAATGAGGCCATGGGCAGATTGTTTGGCATAGATGTCAGCCCATCGCCCAGTGAGGTGGGTGCCGGAGATGATCTTCTCTCGCGCAGGCCGAGTCTAGGACCTGAGAGTGCCACCGAGGTTTTGTACGGCTCCACGCTTGCCCAGCTTGGGATCGATCTATTGCAGAACGGCAGTGCCGTGTTTGTGGCGTGGGAGGACTTCTTGGACACCATCGTGGATGACGCTTCGAGAATGCAAAGCTCGCGTACGAACCTGAACACGTATCACTCCCGCGATGTCGACCGAGACAGTATACCGACCACGCCGACCACACCCACTTCTGCCGGACGACCGAAGCGTTCGCACTCGGCAGCTTCATCTGCGAACCCCTTACATTCGAGCGGTTCCCGCACAGAGGTCCATGACGCAGTCGTTCAGGTAGTGTTCTCTACCACCAGGGATGCCAGGACGGGAATGCCCACAACATCGCGAACCGATGTGTCCAGCTACGTGGAGGCCTCAATGATAGTGTCGGTCTGGGCAACCGAGGATGAGCAGTTCTTCACACTAACCTTTACTGCCACCTCCGCCCAGCACACCCCTGTCGCTGGCGAAGGTGCCTCGACCACATCAAGGACCGTCGCGCGCACAGCCACGAGCAACGCTCTCGGCTCCGGGGTCAGTTCCAACTCCACTTCCGGCTCGTCAGGTCAGCGCGGGTCGAGAAGGCATGCCAACACGTCTGCATCAGGCTCAGCTATCACCAGTCCAAGCTCACAGCCGCTCATGGAGTTCCCGCCCAAGGGTCCACCCGCGAAAGCCTCGCCGGCGTCCGCTCCATCTATGTTCAGTAAGGCGAACCGTCTCAAAGACGCAATCCTCAGCAGCATGAATCTTCCGGCCTATGCGATGTGGAAGGATGCGACCTTCGGTATCCCCAACAAAGCCATTATAAAGCTGGTGTACCCGTGGATAGAAGATGGTGCTTTCGATAATAGCGAGCAGGCCCGCGACTTCTTGAAACGCTACGTCTTGTACAAAGAGGACTTTTCCGCAGAGGTCCCCTTTGACGATTTCCCAATCAACCGATTGATGAGGGAGCGGACGGCCTTCGAAGGTTATCGGATTGGGATGTACAGCGCCAAGGACGGCAGTCGTATGCTCTTCGATGTCACTGGCGAGCCGATGACAGACGATAAGGGTGAGTTTCTAGGCGGCTTGGTGCTCTTCCACGACGTCACCGACTACATCTGTTCCATCAACAAGCAGCGACAACAGAACGAAAAGCAGTTTCAGGAGATATCCAACTTCATTCCCCAGATGATTTGGCGTACCACCCCGGACGGTGATCACGACTATTTCTCCGACAGATGGTATAGCTATACCGGGCTGTCGGAGGAGGATAGCCTAGGCCCTCATTGGATCAATGCGTTTCATCCCGACGACTTAGAAGTCGCCAAACCACGATGGGCGCACAGCCTCGCTACTGGCGCTCACTACAGGACAGAATACCGCTGTCGCAGCGCAGCAGGCGAATGGCGCTGGATGCTGGGCCACGCGGTACCCATGCGGGATGACGCCGGTAAGATCGTCAAGTGGTTCGGCACGTGCACCGATATCGACGACCTTGTGCGGGCCCGTGAGGAAGCGAAACAGACACGTGGCCAGCTCGAGCAGGTCGTCGAGCACGCGCGCATCACGCTTTGGGCGGTCGACAAGGAGAGCAGGCTCTCCCTGTTTGAGGGCCGGTCCATGTACGAGCCCGAAGCACACGAAGCCCACCACAACAAGCAGCAGTTGCTTGGCATGAACATTTGGGATATCTTCGGTGAGCAAGGCAGAACAGCGGAGGCCCCGGCCTACCGAATCCCGCTCGAACAAGTGCTGGCTGGGACGAGAAGTGAAATGACCATCGAAGCAAAGATCGAGGCGAACCAGCGCTGGTTCCGGACTCGCTTGTTCCCTCTTCTCCGGCGGGAGCGCAAAGGCGAGTTGGAGGGCAAGGCGTTCATCGATGGTGTCGTTGGCGTGAGCATGGATATCACGGAGACCCGGCAAGCAGAGCAGACGGTCAAGGAACGTGACCGGGAGAACGCGCGGCTGATGGCGCAGAGTGTTGCTGCGAAGGAAGCAAGCAAGATGAAGAGCCAGTTCCTGGCGAACATGAGTCACGAGATCAGGACGCCCATTGCCGGCGTGATTGGCATGTCCGAGCTGCTACTGGACGACGAAAGCGGCGAGCTCACGAAGGATCAGAGAGAGTGTGCAGAGAACATCCAGCGGTCGGCGAACTCGCTTCTTACTGTTATCAACGATATATTGGACTTCTCGAAGGTAGAGAGTGGACGTTTGGACATCGAGGAGGTGCAGTTTGATCTGTCTGTGGTCATCCGCGACGTGAACAAGATGCTCAGCTTCGCCGCCGAGCGCAAGGGTCTCAAGTATGTTGATGACATCCAACAGCTTCGATCGTGGAAAGTTATGGGCGATCCGGGACGGGTGCGGCAGATCATGACGAACCTTCTCACCAACTCGATCAAATTCACGTCGGAAGGTAGCGTTACAATGCGGGTGAAGGTGCAGAGAGAGACGGACGAGCTGCTCGAAGTACACTTCACGGTGGAGGATACCGGCATCGGAATTGAGGAGGAAGTGCGCGGGAAACTCTTCAAGCCCTTTTCGCAAGCGGACAGTTCGACCGCCAGACGTTTCGGCGGCACCGGTCTAGGCTTGACCATCAGCAAAAACCTGGTAGAGTTGATGCGGGGGCAGATCTCTCTGGAGTCGAGGCTCGGTGTGGGTACCAAAGCCACGTTCTGGGTACCGTTTCACAAGGCGCCATACCAAAGTACCGAGTCTCCGATGATCGACATCGGCTCCATACCCGACAGACTACAATCCGACATGTCGATCTCACGCGCAAGCTCTGAGCACAGTGGGCCGCCTACGCCCACGACGCCTAACAAGCAGGGACTTCCTCGGGACATCTCACATTCCGCTCTCACTTCGGGCGCGTTCTCGGGCAATGAGCTGCCTCTGCAGCAACTCACCGAAGCCGAGCGAAAAGAGGTCAACGTCCTGGTTGTCGAGGACAACCCGATCAACCAGCAAATCGCACTCAAGACTATCCGCAAGCTTGGCTTCCCTGTGCAAGCTGTGTGGAATGGCAAGGAGGCTCTGGACTACCTGCAGAAACCGTGGTCCAAAGAGCATCCGAAGCCGGACATAATTTTGATGGACGTGCAGATGCCCATCATGGACGGCTACCGGGCGACTTACACCATCAGGAACGGCATACCGTTCGTCAGTAACCCAGAGGTACGAGCGACACCTATCATTGCCATGACTGCCTCGGCGATCCAAGGGGACCGGGAGAAATGCCAAATGTCTGGGATGGATGACTACCTCGCGAAGCCCGTCAAGAAGCCCAACCTGGAAAAGATGCTGACGAAATGGGCTATCGAGGGTAGGAGGAAAGCCGACTTAGCGCGTGCTTCGGGCAAGATCCCCACCCCTCTGCGGCCGAAGAGCGCTCGCAACACGTCCTCGTTCGACGTGTCGGACACGTCCCAGCCGACACCCGAAGAACACCTGTCATCGGAGCTCGACAGGCTCGAGTTCGCGCACCGAGCGGCGGCCGAACGTTCCGCGGAGACGACGGGCGACTCGGTCCTCCGGGCGCAGAAGGCGGAAGAGAAAGCCATCGCTCTCCGAGACGACGCTCTCATCGAGTCCGGGGAAGACCCGAAGACCAAGCTCGGACGCGGCGTGAGCGATGATAGCGCACACGAAGCCGGCGAGCGCCGCCACCCGCTCACGGCGGAGAACATGCAAAAGCTGGCCGCGACGGATCGAATGAAGAAATTGAAGCAGGATGATCCCGACGATTCTAGTGCGGTCGCTACAGTGGGAGAGAGTGGCAGTATATTGGTGCCCAGGCGCTCTGCTAACCCTAGTCCTGTACAAGGCCGGGCTCCGTGAGATATTGTTACGTAGGTGATTGTCACTCACGAGCCATGATGTGATCGAGGTTTATAGTCTGACTTGCAGATGCGGTAGCGCGCGTTCCCGCGTGGAATGGGTTGACGCAAGGAGCACCGCTGACCACTTGATACATTTACGAAGTCAGCTTCGCACTTGTACACACATTCGCCTCTCACGCGCGAGGATGCGAGTCGAGACCTGGACGAAGAAGCCACCAGCTTATCACGCTGCCGCGCTGGTAGTCACTCTCCTACCCTTGTACTATGGCTCCTACCAATTTCGTTTGACCCATCCATACGGCGGCGCAGAAGCTTCGGTGGCCATAGAGCCTGCGGCATCGGGCGACTTTGTTAGCCAGTGGTTGGATGTGCATACCGTGGAACCCTTTAACCCTTCGGCCATCGCCTCCTACTGCAATCGCACCGAGTGGCACCCGAATCTCGTCTTCAATCTGGATAACGCGAATGGCGGTATCGGCAATGTTCGTGATAACATCCTCGACTTCATATTCTTCGCCCTCGAGGCCGGCGCATCGATCATCTTGCCTGGCATGGCGAGCAGGAGTCCGACCGACATCAGCAATGTTTGGGCCGATCGAGCGCCATTCGATCGTATGTTCGACGAGACATGGTTTCTGTGGGCTATCAAAGAGGCTTGCCCGCAGATGGCTGTGTACAAGCCGGAAAAGGATCAGAAGCTCTCGGATGCACTGCCCGGCAAGTACCTGCCGCGGAGCAGAAGGATGGATGACGACCGCGGGTATTCGAAGAGTGCATACGTGGGGGATTTAGATAATTGGCTGAAAACGAAGGCTGAGTTTCAACCGGACAATCTGACATTGGTCAACCTGGAACGCACACTGTGGGATGTTGATACTCGGAGCTTGCCGCAAGGCCTTCGCCGTAATATTGGACAATTACTTCGAGTCAATCCAACAGTCCGTCGGCTCGCAGCCACCGTGGTTCGAAACTTGGCGACCAAGTACCGCTTGCAGATCGATCCCAGAGACGCCATCCCAAAAGGTGCTTTCTTCGGCGCTCACCTTCGCACCGAAGCAGACGCGCGAAACGCTGGGTGGCTTAACGAGCCGAACACCAACTTCTCGGCCCAGACCGATGCATATATCCAACACGCGCTCAAGCACAAGCTCAAGGTTATGTACGTCGCTTCCGGTAACGTGTCCAATCTTGAACTGTTCCGAGCCAAAGCAGCTACGCATGTGCCACCCCTGAACATCACTTCGAAGCTCGACCTCCTCGACTCGGGTGCCTTGGACGCGCTGATGCAGCTGACTTGGGACCAGCGAGCGCTGGTCGACTACGAGGTCTTGTTGCGCTGCTCGGTGTTCGGGGGGTTCGTCAAGAGTAGTTTCAGCTACAATATCGCCATGAGTCGAAATCAGTGGCTGGAGGACCACGGGCGGGTGACGGATCCTTGGTTCGTGATGCACGAGGAGGTTGGGGTTGCCTTTGATGATGGGATTAGCAGGGTGCTGGCTCGAGACGCGTTCCACGAGCGAAGGATACCTCGGGGTATGTGGCCATGATCGAGGTTCATGTAAGACTTTTCCATAGCCTTGCCAAAAAAAGTCAAGCGCCGAATGGCGTCAGGTGAAGAGTTCAATCTTGGGTGTGGTGAAGGGGTTGCGAGGGCGTGAGTGGTCAGTGCGCGCTCCTTTTGCTCTTTTGTTTACCAAGCTTCACTTCCTTCGCTGTGACCTCCACTCAAGCAAGCTGACCGCACCAAACCTTTACGACCATGTTCGCGAAGAAGACTTTGCGCGTGTCCAGTGCAAGGGCAAAGCATTCCGTACGTTATGCTGTGAACACTCGAGGTGCCACGAGACTGACGGCCACAAGGCGCGCCAACGCCACAATCGCAGGAGCAAGGAGCGATTCTACGAAGACTTCCCCATCGGCGCGGCCATACCTGACTCGTTTTGCGAGTCGTGCAAGGCGTCGTATAGGGAGAAAGAAGAGGACCTGTTCGACATCCACGGCTACCCTTTCGAAAAGGTTTTGCGAGTGAGCGCAGGTCCAAAGTGGCGCCAACTCCCGCCAGAGCCCGAGTCTCACCGGCATGGCGTCTTCAGGTTTCTCGATCTGCCGCCAGAGCTTCGGAACAGGATCTACGACTTGCTCTTCACAAGTGCTCAACAGCCCGTCTGCATCTGGGACAGCCTACTGGGACCGTCGAAGGACCTGCCGAGCGTGATTTTTGTGAACAGGGTATGTACCGACAACATCATCTGTGTGCCTTGTCGCCTCCACAACCTTCTCGGCACAAGCATGTGTGGTTTGTCGAGAGTCAGCCGTCAGCTACATTCCGAGACCGCGACCGTGCCATACATGGTGAACACCTTCAGCCTCCACAACCTTTACTACTTGCAAGCCTTCCTCCATGTCATCGGCCTCAATGGCAGGAAGCGTCTGAAATCACTCAAGTTCAATTGGAGATTCCCGGAGGAGGAGGCGATCCCTCTCAACATATACACGGCCGCTGGCACCATCTGGAGACTGCTGGTCGAGTGCGTGGCCCTCGACAGGCTCGATGTGCAGATGGACGTCCTCAACGTTCTGACCTGGCAAGGGAATGGCACCACGAGGGCCGAACCGCTCGGCTCGTTTGACGAGATGCCGCACGTTCAAACGCTCTGTAAATTACGAGACCTCAAGGAAGTCAGGTTTGCTTGGGAGCATTGTGATGGGCTGGAGGGCATGCCGGACTTCGTGCGCTACCTGATCGCGATCTGGCGTTCCAAAGCCAAAGGTACCGATGCAAACTTCACGCCAATCGAGGCCGAAGTGCACGAAGCCGTCGACAATTCACGGCTACGCTACATCCACTGGAAGGCAGGCGGCGAGACGGTCGGTACGAGAGTCACGGGACAGGACTCAAATGCGGCAAGCGATAGCAGCAACCTTCCATTAACTTCGGTGGTCGCTTCTGCCTCGAGCGGCGAAGAAAGAGAAGGGAAACTGAACGGTCAAGATGAGGGCTATACATCACCACTCGTCTCAGGGACAGAAGTCAACTCGGGCGCGGCCAGCGATGACAGTGCTCTGCCACCAAGTTCGGTACTTGCTTCTACCTCCAATGGCGTGGCAGAGAAAGAGACGGGAAAACGGACAGGTCAGAGGAAGGCGACACACATCTTCTTCTCCTAAGGGGGGCGGAAAAGGGACGGCGGCCGAGCCTGGCGTGGCAAGCGACAGCCACGTTTTGGTCGCGCAGCTCGATGCTTTCTTCGATTCGTGCTCTCGGAAGCTGAAGTTTCGAAGGGGATCTGGACAGTGAAGAGGATGGCTACAAATTACCACTCCATGTCAGGATATGAAGCGAGTGTGGCAGTGAGAAGCGCAATGAGCATCAGCGGTTGTTGCAACAGAACTCACGGTGCCCACTTGCTGGAATGGTGGAATACAAATCGCCATTTTTATGTCAGGGTTGAGGCGAGTGCGGCAAGAAAACCGCAATGAGCATCATCATTAGCAGCAGCAACAGCATTCATGTTGCCTACTGTACTTAGTTCTTGTTCGCCACCACTCGCAATCTCACATAACCCAGCCACTGTGATCCATCCTCTTCCCTAGTCACGATGCTGTCGATCACGTCACATACTTCTTTAATCACCTTTTCCCGCTTTGCTTCCTCCACGGCTTCCAGGAAAGGCGCTCCCATCAGTCTCAACCAGCCCTCAACACCTCCCGTACTATCCCCAGTGTCCGGATTCAGTTTCGTAGGCCGGTACTCAAGCTCACATTTCTCGACCCGGAAGCCCAGCGCCGACAGCGTCCTCGACGTCCACTCCGGACTCGGGAAGAACCACGGACAAGCCTCTCTCGCCGCGTCTAATGAGAGACCGGCGTGAAGCAAAGCCGAGGTGAAGGCAGCGTGGACTTCAGCGACGTTGCCTTTGCCGCCCATCTCGAAAACGAGCTTGCCGCCTGGCTTCAGGGCTTTGTGGGCGTTGCGGAAAACATCCTCCCTCGTCTCGGGCTTTCTCAGAATCCAGTGCAGGGCGGCATTGCTAAACACCTTGTCCCAGCTACCGTCGAGGACATCTGGGCAGTTGGCGAGATCCGTGCAGTCCTGTAGTCTATACGAGCAGTTGCCTGCACTCTGACTTCGTTCAGCCGTCGTAAGGAATGATTGTGAAGCATCCAAACCCAGGACTTTCCCGGACGTTGCGGTAGCTGCTATCTGTCGCGTGAGCTGGCCGTCACCACAGCCGATGTCGAGGACCTTGTCGTTCGGCTGCACATCGAGGTACGATAGCACTGTTGTGGTGAGCTTGGGGACAAAGCTCGCAGCGGATTCGTACTTTTCTGCAGACCAGTGATCTTTGCTCGACATGTTGACGACTGTATCGTACTAAGTGCGTGGACGAGAGTTTCTGTACCTCGTAGTCGTGGCCATGTCGAAGTGGCATATACATGGACTTGATGGTACTCCGATATCGGCCAGGTTGAGAACGTCGAGGACTTTGTATGAGATTGCGAGGCAAAACTTATATTCACTGACTACTCCAACACTATATTTTGACCTTGTTCACCGTGATTCCGTAAAGCCAGCCCAGAGTCTTATTCTGTGTTGTGCCTTTTGGATGTCATCGCAAACCCCCATCACTGAAATCGACTTTGGGCGAGAGACTACGGCGAACCAGCTCGCTATTGCATCACTGCTAGTGACGAGCGTAGCATCCCTGTGGATTTTGAGGATCGCGCTGCAGCACCAGGAGCCGTCAATACAGTACGGCTGATACGGGTCTCGCCAGACCGCCAGGCCGCCGGTCCTGCGTATTTATCAATCTTCCTTCTCACTCTACCTAACCTCGTCGTTGGAGTCCGCAATGGCACTCTGGCTCTGGCTACAACACCTGTCTGCTTCGCCAGGGCCGATGCAATTGCGCAGCTTCTGAGACTCGTCATGGTTGCTGAATCCATGATAGCTCAGCGGCCAGCCGTAAGCATGCGTTCAGATCCAATGCGGTCCGGCTCCAATCAAGTCCATGGTGAACCCAGTCCACATAAGAAAGCACATTGTGATTGTATTCGCGTTGAACCCTTTGGGCCTGATTAGTACTCTCCCTTCCATTGTACGATCCAAGTCCAGATGCTGCGTTCGGGGTGAGCGTAGAATCAGCCACGAACGCCGAGTGATGAGTGAAAGAAGTCAAAAACAGCAGCAGTACTGGCGGCTCGGCCGCCTGGAGACATAGTCGGCGGACGCTTATAGAGGCGTGATTTGGCTGGTAAATCTAAGTCGACATGCCAGAAAGGCACTCTGGCAATTCTAGAATTGTCTATAATCTAGCATTTAGCAACTGCTGCATCCAATGGCGCCAAACCACTGTGCAGCTCTTGCAAACGTGTACTCATACACGCGAACATCCAAAAAGACGTCCGGAGCTGCTACCTCTCTCCACTCCTCTTCCACGGATCTTCGAGTTCATCCCCGTCGCCTTCGGCGAAGACGTCCCGCTCCTGCGCATCCTCGTCATCCGTAAAGTCATCCCTATACCCTCTTGCGGCTTCCAAGTCATCGTCGTAGGTAGTATGCAAGCTCACGTCGTCGTCTCTCCGTAGCGCATTGGGCGCGCCGTGCTCGTCCGGGTCGTCAATATATTCGCCGCCGCCCACTGGTGTCCGGGCGTGTCCGTCAGGAACAGCAGAAGCGGCATCCTCCGCTTCGAGCTGCTTCGCTCTCGCCTGCGTGCGCGCATAAACCCAGTATCCCGTCGTGAACCCGGCAACAATGCCAAACAAAATACTGGCATAGCTTACAAGCTTCGTCTTGAAATCCATCTTATCCCCATTCTCCGCTAGATCGCCCAACCGACTCCCAACAAAGATATGCAATAGCAGCTTCGGACTCGCGACCGCGGTGGCGATCATGAAATTGTACCACGTCACGCTCGGAATGGTCGAGATCGCGCCGTTGCTCAAGCTATACGGTAGCGGGCAGATCCGGATCATAATCAACAGCTTCAAGCCATCGTGCTTCAGCACCAGACTCAGCGCCGCGAAGCGCTGGTTCTTCTCGGTCAAGCGCGAGACGAACGTCTTCAGCACCGTGCGGCTGACGAGGAATGCACACGTCGAGCCCGCGACCGTGGCCGTGCTCATGATGAACCAGCCCTTCATGCCGAAGACGAAGCCGGCGATGGTGACGCAGGTCGAGTAGCCGATCATGGGCGGGAAGGAGACGAAGAAGGTGAGGAACCAGAGGATCAGCCAGCCGGCCGGGAGTTCGCGCCAGCGCTTCGCGGCTGGGGTGAGGAGGGCCGAGATGCGCTCGGTGTATGTGAGGCCTAGGATCACGGCGATGAGGAGGACGATGTTGAAGATGACGAGGCCGGCGCGCTGGTAAGGCGTGAGGTTGTGCCATAACTCGGTTGCTCTTCGCTGGACTGTCTCGGCCTTGCGGCGCCAGCGTGGTTGTTGGTGATCTTGTGGTCGGGGTGGTCTTCGTTGCCAGGCCGGCTCGGTGGAGGATCTTGATCGAGAGTCGGGTAAAGTCGGTTCGTCATCGTCGCTAATCTGTGAGGCCAGCGCGCGCGCTGTGTCGGAGTAGTTGGCGAAACCGTCGTGGGAAGCCATGTTGAGCGTAGCAGGTTGGTATGGCTGGGACTGGATGCCTTGGTATTAGGTATGAACGCGAAGCGGTTCGTGAGCGATCATATATAATTTGACCACCCAGGCACCGGTATCCTGTCTGCTCATGTACTGCACAGATGCATTTGGTCATGTAGGTAGGTGTATGTATGTAGTCGGTGCTCGCGATGCCTCGGGTTCGCGGAACGCCATGTCCGCGGATTGAGGCTGAGTGGATGACGACGTGCGATGGCTCACGAACAGAACTCGGATTCTAGTAGATACATAACTTAGGACATGCGTAGAGCGCATCCCGTCGTACATGACAAGGTGTAGGAGGTAAACATGAAGGCCCGAGAACGCAACTGCATTGGGGAGTAATGGCGGCATCTACCTAAACCAAGTACAGGATACATGAAGGATAGTTGGTATTGTATAGGTAACACTGCCCTGCCCAGCTCAACCCACGGGCCACGCAGCTTTCATCGTAGGACCATAATCCGGACGAGAACATGGCTTCTTGCAGCATTCACTGAGTTAGAGGGGCCACGCCAGAAGTCTAAAACTCCCAGTCCTCGTCGACGGACTTGATGGCCCAGTCGAATTTCTCACGCAGTGTCTTCGAGAAGAAGCGCTCGATGGGCACGTTGAACTTCTTGGTGAAGACGACCGTGAGGCGCGGGTCAATGTAATTCTGTAGTGGATGATTAGCATGTATTCTATCCCTGAATGATTGGATGTCGACTCACGATCTTCGAAGTGCCCAGCGCCACCTCCTTGTTGCTCTCCCGGTCTTCGCTCTGTGTCCGCATCGTCGCAATCCTCGTGTCAAGCTTCTCAAGCTGTCCCTCCAGCTTCTCGACGGTCGGCTGCCTACCGGCGTCCAGCTCAATCTTGCCCCCTTTCTTGTTCTCCTTCTTGAACTTCTCCTCCAACTCGTCCGCCACTTCCATCCTGTCATCGAGCTCCTTGGGCTTCATCTCCTTCTCTCCGTCCGCACCCAGCTTCTCATTCTCCTTCTCGAACTTCTTGCGGATCTTGGTTCGCGCCTCTTCCACCAACGCCTTCTGATGCTCTCGCACCCACTCATCGTCGAGATCTTCGGGCAGCGCGAAATACTCCTCGCCCTTCTTCTTTTTAAGCTTGGGTTCGAGCGCGAGCATCTGTTGCTTGATGCGGTATTGCTGATAGCGGAGAGCGTTGATCTTGTCCTCCATCTTCTCCATCTGTTGCGCGTGGCCGGCGGTGACTGTACGTTTGTGGTTACACAGGATGGCGACTTTGCGGTTGGCGTCGTTGTAGTCCTTGACCTTCTCCACGATGCTCCGGTTGCCCGTAGCCTTCATGTCTTTGAGCAGGTTCGACATGGTCCAGGAGGCATTGTAGGTACGGAAGACCTTGGCCGTGAGGCCTGACATGTAGTTCGAAAGATGCTTGTTCAGGCCGGAGGTTGTCAGACGATCGAAGATCTCGTCTTCGTCGCTTTTGTTCTTCTTGAACAACTTCAAGTTCTTGAAAACTTGAGGATCGACCTTGACCTCTTGGTAAAACCGGATCGAGTCTTTACCCAGGAAGTCGAAGATGACGGTGTCCGGTGGGCGCAAAGTGACGTGCTCAAACTTGAGCGAGCAACAGCCGACTGTATCTGCCTCATCCTCGCCTTTCTCATTGCCGGCACGCAGCGCAAACTGGTCGATCAGGTAGACAGCGGTCGCGCGTTGACGCTCGGCCATGACCTTGGACTTCAGCTCACGTTGGTAGTCCTTGCGGATCTTGTCGATGTGCTTCTTGAGTTCTCTGGCCTTTTCGAACTTCTTGTGGTCGCTTTGCCCCTTGATGTCAGAGTTGGCGGCCAACATGACATACTTGTATGCATTGTTGATGTTTTCCTGCCACATCACGAGCCATGTGCCCTCCTGGTCGTGCTTGACTTCCTTCCATTTGTGGCCCTCTGGCGGTTTCGGGACCATGGCTTCTTTGCCGATGTTGATGGTGATTTGCTCGGGCGTAACACGTTTCTTCCACTTTCCCGTCTTGGGGTGCTCGCCACGGCCACGAAACAAGCCTGGCGGCTCCACTCGGAAGTTGCCCACCTTCTGCTTGCGGCCGTCCCACATGCAGAATTGATACGGAGCTTCCTTCTCGTCCTTCTCGGCCTTGATCTGCTTCTTCTCCGCAGCCGGCACGGCCTTTTTCGCCTGACGTTCGGCATCAACGTGGTTGAAGATGTGCTGGAAGTCCAGCTTGTCGAATTTCGTAAGCTTAACGGTGTTCCCATCCTTGTCCTTGGCGTGACCAGTCTTGTCGAGCATTTCCTTGAAGTCCGCGAAGAAGTTCTTTTGGAATGTCGGGTTCTCCACATTGTGCGTGGAGTTGAGCATGCTGCCAAAGCCGTATGCAATCTCCTCCGCGTCCTTGTGCAATGATACCGGCTTACCATCGTAGTAGAGCCTAACGTTTTTCGGTAGAGGCTCGTACTCCGGTGGGAAGACCACTCCATTGTGTTCCAGCGTCCGCCACTTGATCGTGCCGTCGCCCTTCGTCGGATCCTCCCACCATCGATACTCTTCTTCCTCGTCTTCTGCTTCTTCGTCCTCCGCCGTTTTCGCTTGTTTGGCTTTGGCCTTGCCCTTCTTCGCCGCTGAACCGGTGGTCTCCTCCTTCTTCACCTTTGCTGCTGCCCCCTTCGTTGGGACTTTCCTGCTCAAGGGAACATCATCGTCGGACTCCTCCTTCTTGACCTTCTTGGTGCCGTTCGCTGGTCTCGGGGGGGCCTTTTTCTTGGCCAGAGGTACGTCGTCTTCATCTCCACTTTCGGCCTTGATCGCTTTCCGTTTCGTGTCGCCGTTCTTGTCTTGGCGACGTAGAGCCTGGGCCTCCCTTTCGGCCTTCTTCTCAATGGATGCTTTCTCCTTCTGCAACTTCTCGCCAAGTGGTATTTCATCATCCGAGTCCTCCCCAATCTGGGCCGCATGCACCTGAGTGGGTTTCACGATCTTCTTCAGAGGTACGTCGTCCTCGTCATCAGATTCCATCGCCTTTGTCTTGCGCTTTTTCTGAAGTGGCACATCGTCTTCGTCCGGATCACTTTCCTCCTTGTAACTCTGGCGATGAGCGAGTGAGGCCTTCCTTTTGCCGTGCGTAACGCCGTTCATGGCAGGCTTGTCCACGTCCATGTCTTGCACAGGGCCCATGGCCATACTGATGCCTGGCTCAACGTGACCGTTGGACTGCACTTGCTTGTCCATGGCTGCGTCTTCGGCTGGCGAAATGGTTTCTTTGGATTTGGCTGGAAGCGAGTGTGTCAGTAGATGCGCACGTGAGCTGCGCACTGCATGTGATGCATTCAAAGACGATGAGTACATGAGATCGGAGTGAGCGAGAGGGGGGGAAAGCAGCTAGCAAGTAGCCGGTGACGGAGAGATCTCAACAATGGTCATCAAGTGAAGTAAAAGGAAGCAAATTTTGACCATGTCCACCCCTCAGCTGAGTGGGACTTAGACAAATCCGCATAATCCGGCGTTCCATTGAAACGTGCAGTGAAGCCGATTAGCAGCTGTTTCCACTTACCTTTGAGAGGCCGGTCATCCTCGGAGTCGCTCATGGTGGGGGCGATGTACGGCCACGGCAATCTGGCGCGTTGATGAAGCCGTGGTGGTGGTGACGGTGTTGGTGGCTGTAGGTATACTCGTCGGTAGTTGGACTCTACGCGTAGGCTGCAGGAGTTCGGGAGACGCGGTGTCGTGAGTCGCAACCGTGCTGCAAGCCTGATTCGGAGGCCGAATGTGGGTAGAATGGTGAAGGTGATGGTAAGGACAGCCGAGTGAAAGCTAAGCAAGGAGAAGAGAGTGAGGAATGGGCGGGTGTGAGTGGAAAAAGGAAGAAAGAAGGGCCAGTTAGGTTGTGTCGCAAAGGTCCATTTGTGTGATCGTCCATCCACTGCACGCACGTGACTCGCCGGCAGCTCGGAAACGAAGCCAAATTGTGAGCCTGAGGCCAAGCCAAGCGGAGATACCTCTACAGGAGGATTGAAACCTCACCGGAGCTTGTCACTGGTCCGCATCGCTACGGTACTCGTTCTCCTCCTCCACCACCACATCACCTCTGCCGCTGTCTCCGCTTATCGACCAGCAGCTGCCATGTTGTCGAGAGCTGCTCGTCCGGCCTTCAGGGCTGGCGCGCAAGTCGCCCTGCGGTACGTCCAGCCCGCAATGACCTCTCGCCCACCTCCCGTCTCGGGGTGAGATGAGGCCCAGACACTGATATCTATCTGCTGCCATAGCCCTACCACTGCCGCCCTTCCCGCCGCGCAAAATGCCAAGTACGCCACCCTCCGCGAAATCGAAGGCCGCCTGAAGTCCATCCGCAACATTGAGAAGATCACCAAGACCATGAAAATCGTCGCCTCCACCAAGCTCACCCGCGCGCAGCGCGCCATGACCGAGTCGCGCTCCTATGGCCAGACGTCCAACACTGTTTTCGAGGAGGCCGAGACGAAGCCTGTGGAGAGCGAGGGCAAGAAGACGCTGCTCGTTATCTGCAGCTCCGACAAGGGTCTCTGCGGTGGTGTCCACTCCGGTCTGACCCGTGCTACGAGACGGTTCATGAACGAGAACAGCGGCGACTACGAGCTGGTAGTGCTAGGTGAGAAGTGCAAGGCGCAACTGAGCAGAAGCAATGCCAAAAACATGGTGCTCTCGTTCGCCGGTGTGGGTAGGGATGTGCCGACCTTTGCCGATGCGCAAGCCATCGCCGATCAGATCTCCCTGCTGCCAAACGACTACACGAGCATCAAGATCATGTACAACAAGTTCATCAACGCTCAGAGCTACGAGGCGACCATGGTCGAGGCGTACTCCGAGGAGGCCTTCGCAGCGTCACGTGAGTCGCTAGATACACACTTCTTCATCTCCTCCATGCACAACGCTAACCCAACGCAGCCAACTTCTCCTCTTACGAGGTCGATGAAGCGGTCCTCGCGAACCTGCGTGAATATGCCTTGGCCAACAGCCTGTACTGGGCGCTGGCCGAGGGCCACGCCTGCGAGCAGTCCGCCCGCCGCAACGCCATGGACAACGCCTCCAAGAACGCCGGCGACATGATCACCAAGTTCCAGATCTTGTTCAACCGCACCCGACAGGCTGTCATTACCGGCGAGCTGGTGGAGATTATTACTGGTGCGGCCGCCTCGGAAGAGTAGATGTTGGGGACGACCAGGTTGTCCGGTAAGGATTGGTTGTATCATGTGTATATAGGGTTAGTGGCTTAGGTGCGATACCGAAGCGAATTTTCTTTGTACCAAGCCCATGTTCAAGCTCCGATTCACTGCAAGGTTTGTCATTTGTCCGCCCTGAAACATCACTTTACTGGCCCTCTCGAATGGCATTCAGCGGGTATAGTCGCTACCACTTTACGGTGCTTCTGTCGCTCGCGCGTGGCTCTATCAACGCGAGCCCTTCCAGGCATACGTACGCCTGCCCATATCATCGCCGTCCGAGAAGGTAATCTCAAGGGGGGCAACGAGCCCATAACACTCCCGCGTGAGCAGAGCATCGAGCGAGATGGCAGGCCAACAACCATGTATAGTTGCATCATTGCTCGCAGCAAAGATCCGCTGTTGTGATTTCCCTAGCCGTCGAAGGACACTACAAGAAGTAAAAGCCCATCAGCAGCATATACAAGATGCCGCTGAAGTTGAAGCACTCGACATCATCCAACAATCGCCACGACCCAATAACACGCGCACCACCGAATCTACAGTGCGAGGAGCCGCACCAGCAGCTGGCGAGCAAACGTATAGATGCACAACAAGTCGGCTCACGGTAGTCAGCAGATATACTCAAGAACCCTGTTGCCGTGGCGGCAGACAACGAACACTGACATGTATCAAGATCTAGTAGACACAAGGGTTTGGAGAAGAAAGAGTGCCTCGTTGAATGGGAAGCGAGGTATTGGTTAATGCTGTACAACTGGAGGTACACCGACAAATCATTTCGCATCAGATGCACCTAGGAGAGAGTCGGCACTGCGAACGAGAAGCGATTGTCGTGCTGCGTACGTGAACTCGCTCTTGTGTAACACAGGTCTCATAGGATGTTATTCGCCTGCTATTTTCCGGCGACGAGCCATACGATGCAGCGTTTTTGCCTTTTTGGGGTCTCGATGTCACGCGAAGGGACGGCTCTTCTTGTGGTTGATGTTCTATAGGGGAAGGTACAGGTAATCAGAACACGCAGGTATGCTGCTGTTCTGTGCAAAGTACGAAGCATATCCACATGGAGACAAGCATTCGCGGCATTCCTCATCTCAATCTGATGTTTTGTCCTTCTTCGAACGAGGAATGCTTGGCACGTCGTGGAAGACTTCGAACAAGGGCTGAAGGAAAAACCACTGATGAAGCCTCGACTACCCCAAACTCCACGCTACGAATGCTCGCCAAAATGAGAGCCAGTACTGTCACGGCATGCCTCGCGTTCATACCTTCCACGTTATGCCAAATGGTCCAAGTCGTCGCTGCCGGCGCCAACGGGCTCAGCTTCTCGCCCAGTAGCTTGACGGCTCCAGTCGGCTCCAAAGTGGAGTTCCAGTTCTACGCCTACAACCACTCGGTCGCAAGCAGTAGCTTTGAGAGCCCCTGTCAGCCGGATGGTGAGTTCACCAGAGGATTCTGGGCCTGACCGTGTCGTGACTGACATGTCATTCAAGGCAGGATATTTAGTGGGTATATGCCTGTGAGCAGCGGGATGGGTGTAGGTGGCCCCCCAAGATCGAGGGATGGATGGATTGTGAGTCGCTGACGGACCGTGTAGCCCGAGGTCTTTACCATTACGATAACCGATACAAGTCCCATTTGGTACTATTGTACGCAGAATCTCTACACGCACTGCCAGGCCGGTATGGTCGGCGTGATCAACCCACCGTGAGTGCGCCCCTGCAACCCGAAGCGGCAGAACATATTGGTATGATCGACTGACATCTGTCCAGAACGTCCGGGTCGCAAAACCTCACAGCATACGCCGCAGCGTCTGCGAGGACCCCTCGCGGAAGTAGCGGCGATCTTCCCAATATTGTCGGTGGTGAGGTCGAGCCGGTTTCCCAGGCACCGCCAGCAAGCAGTGGTTCCGTACCGCAAGGCAGTAGCAGCGTGACGCAATCGTGGACCAGCAGTGCTGGCGTGATCACGTCGACAGTGACGGAGAGATCCTGTCCGTCAGCTGGCCATGCGATGAAAGAGCGTTTGTGAGCAAGGAATAGGAAGGATTGATTGTTGGATCCTGGATTATTTCTAGATTTCGCTTTCCTGATCCACGCTGTCGAGGGACCTCGTAGCTTCTTGTATGTAATGTCGGCACCGGCCTCACGCCGGGTCTTTCCACCCCAGCAATGTCCGGTCGCTCCACAGCCCGTCGTTTCCGCCAAGTTACCGTATTCGCTGCAGACGACAAACTTCGTTCTTTGATACCTACGCCCTCAGCGCCTGAGCGCACTCACGTGGGCCTTCTCCATACAAGCCGACGCCCGTGTGGCCTGCTTCGATGCTTGGCTCAAGCTTGGAAACCTGGAATGGCTTGGTGATTTCTCCATGTTGGTGGTCCACATCATCCACGCGACCACGGCATGCTGGCCATACAGTCTTCTGCCCGGAAGCAGGAGTTCGTCGGAACGGTTGCTGCGTCTCCATTCGCCAAGCACTCCTCTGATCTACTGCTTCAAATCTTTCCACCATCTAGCTTCCATTTCTTTAGGTACTCCTTTCCATCAAGCGCACTGCCTGTTTCGGTGTGCGCGAAGCTGTCCCGTCTACGCTCGATACTCGTGGTTAGGAAGGGTGTTAACTGGATGAAGATATATCAGCACCGCCATCCAGAAATGGTAGAGAAGCATCCCGTGGAAGTACTTACCGAGAAGTCGGTCAGATCTGGGCAGACGTAGGTGCGTACTTTGGCCCAGTTGATGCGGTAACCGCCGTACTTGGTGTGGGTGCCCATTGCGCCGGTGCGGTTGCCTTTGTAGTAATTGTGCGGACCTTGTTTAGTTGTGAGGGCGAGGCGCTTGATAGCGCGCTGGAGGACAGGAGATGGCTGCATCTTGTAGAGTTCTTGTCTGTGAGAATGCAGTGAGCAAGGCCGTCAACACATCCGAACGCTCTGAAGTGTGCGGCATCTCGGGGGAGACGGGATTAAGTAAGTGGCCCGTGCTTACAATTGCCAAGATTTCGCAGCACCGCGTTCTTTTCACTGAAGCAGCCGCCGTGTAGAAGAACTTTCGTCCTTTCCTCAACACCTAGAGATGCCGGCCCGTATAGCGCGCTCCAGCGTGCAAATTGCGGCGCCCAAGAATGCACGAAATAAGAATCGTAAGCGTAATCTGGACGCCTACTCGATTGCATCACACTCGACGCAAGACCGAAAGCGTATCCCGCAGCATCGACTTGGTGAAAGTCTTGATGACGACCCGAAGCCGAAGCGCCGTCGTGTCGAAGATGATGATGAGGATGGCGAAGGCGAGGATAGCGACGAGGAGGGACAGAGGCGCAAAGTCCGCAAGCGCACCGTCGCAGGTGCTGGAGACGATGGTGTAGAGGAGGGGAGTGATAGCGAGGGGAATGAGTGGACCCTCGGTGGTTTGGCTGAAGATGACGAGGACAGCGATCTAGACTCAGATGAGGCCTTTGGCGAGAGCGATGAGGAGAAATTTGAAGGCTTCACTTTCCGAGGGTCAAGCAGTAGTGTGAAGAAGCCGACCAAGCGGAAGGAGCAAGCTGGCCGGGAGAAAAAGCACGGCGAAGAGATCAATCTGGACGAGGAAGTGGTCGCAGAGGAGGACGAAGGGGATGAGGACAGTCTGGGCGAAGACGCTGTTGATCTGGCGACCATGCTTGACAATGATGAGGATGATATTATGGGTGGCGAAAGTACTATGAGTGAAGAGAGTGCGACTGACGATGTTGATGACACGGACGAGAGTGCTGAATCAGACGAAGAGGACCACAGTGAGGGCGAAAATGGGGCAGACGATGAAGAGCGCATGGCCCGTCTGCGTGATCGCATAGATGCCATGGACGCAATCAATCAGCCTGAAAAGGCCCGAGCTCCACTCAACGAGAGTAACGCATTGACAGTGGACGATTTGCTAGCCGACGTTGATCCCACAACAAGAAAACAGTTTGCCGCTCCGAAGACCAAGAAGTCTGCTGCTTCCACAACGCTCGCCACACCTCTCCCGAAACGTCAGCAGGATCGACTCGACCGCCGGGCTGCGACCGAAAAGGCGAAGGAGCAGCTTGATCGCTGGCGAGACACAGTGATCCATAATAGGCGTGCCGAATTCCTCAGCTTCCCTCTCAAGGATCCGCAACAGTCCGAACCCATTGGAAAAGACCGCTTCGTGAGCCTTACCGATGGTAGAGAAAAGCCACAAACCGAGTTGGAAGAAAGTATACAACGTATCATGGAAGAGTCTGGCATGCTTTCGAAAGCTGGCGAAAAGCCGGCGGACGAGGAGAGTGAACTGCTCAAGGCCGAGGAGTTAGCGGCAAACAATATGCCGGTGGAGGAAGTCATGCGTCGACGAGCTGAACTGCGGAGGACTCGCGAGCTCCTGTTCAGAGAGGAGATCAAGGCGAAGAGGATTGCTAAGATCAAATCGAAAAGCTACCGTCGTGTGCACCGTAAGGAGCGGGAAAGACTCGCGGAGAAAGAGCGCGCTTTGCTTGATCCGGAAGGCTTGGGATTGAATCTGGACGATGACGAGCGGGAGCAGGCGGACAGGAGGCGTGCCGAAGCTAGGATGGGCACGAAGCACAGAGATAGCAAATGGGCGAGAAGTCTAAAGGCTACTAACCGTACCGTTTGGGACGAGGGCGCGAGGGATGGTGTGCTGGAGCAGGCGAGACGGCAGGAAGAACTTCGAAGGAGGGTGGCGGGGGATGATATAGACGACGACGATAGTGGCAGTGACGTTCCGTCCGTATCCGAAGGTGACGACGGCGGCAGTGGGGATGATGAGGATGCCCGGACGCTTCGCCAGCTCACGGCGCTAAAAGAGACAGGAACAGGGATCGGGCAAAAGGGTGTTGGTGCGATGAAGTTCATGCGAGATGCAGACGAACGCAAGAGATTACAGAATGATGAGGACGTGGAGAGGCTGAGGAAAGAGATGGCGATTGCTGATGGCGACGAGGCAGAGGTGTCTGAATGGGAGGATGAAGGGCTCGGACGCGCCATCTTCGGTCCCAAGGCGAACGAGAGTAAGGCGATCAAGAAAGCGGAAGCAAAGCGCGGAGAGCTGGAAGAGGGCGATATGTCCGATTTCGAGAGAGACGAGGTCCAGGGTGGACATGGTGCGGCTGACGCCCAGGCGGCGCCGCCAGATCATACTTCGTCTGGAGGAATCGTCAAGAAGAGAGTCACTGTAAGCGGTCCGCTCTCTAAGGGCTTGCCACCCGATTGCAGGAACCCTACGCGTCAAGAAGCAGTCGAGGAGGGCGGGATAACCTCCTCCTGGCTGACCGACGCTGGAGCGAAGAAGTCCAAGAGAGACCGGACGCTGGCGCGCAGCGCGGACGATGGCACTATCCTGACAATGACGGATCTCGACTCTATCGCCAAACCCGCAAAGGCGCTACCCAAGCCCACAGCTGAACCTAAAGGCGGACCGGCAGCCACTGGGTCAAGTGTCGGAAAAGCAGCAGATGGCTGGATGTCAGTCCCTTACAAGAACACCCCGGCGGATGAGGACGAAGTCTCTGACGCCGAGCCCGAAAACGCCATCCTCTCTGCTCAAGACCAAAAAGCCGAGTTCCACCGCCGCGCCTTCGCTGGTGACGACGTCCAACTCGCGTTCGAAGCCGAAAAAGCCGCGGATGCAGCCGAAGAGGACGAGCAAGAGGTATCCACCCATCTCCCCGGTTGGGGATCCTGGACGGGTTCTGGCCTCAGCAAATCCATCAAAAAAGCCAACCAGCGCGCCAAGCACAACCCTCTGTACAAGACCAAGCTGCCGGGCGGTGTGAAGGCGGAGAACAGGAAAGACCGGAAGTTGGACAACGTGATTGTGAGTGAGAAGCAGGATCGGAAGGGGAAGAAGTACTTGGCGCCCATGTTGCCGCATGAATTTGAACGCAAGGAGCAGTATGAGAGAAGCTTGCGCGTGCCGATGGGGCCCGAGTGGACGACGAAAGAGGTTTTCCAGAGGAACACTCGCCCGAGGGTGGTGGTTCGGCAGGGGATTGTGGCACCGATGGAGAAGCCGGTTGTTTGAATGTATGGGTGTGCCCTATGATATACACATCTACATGCTTTGTTGGTGTCTTGTGCACATTGAATATCGCAAAAATGGGATCACGTGTCGTAGCCTTCATCCCAGGCATCAACAGCCGCTTTCTGCTTGGAGAACTGCCTACAGGTAAGCGTTCGGGCTTACCGCGGTACGGGCCAGACCCGTCTACCAGCCAATGAGAGCCTGCGGCCTATGCGCCAGCGTATTCTGCGCCCACGTCCAACTCTACTGTCACGACGCGCGCTGTCTCATCTCAACTCAACTCACCACCCCTTCACATACCCATTTTCTCTGTTCGTGTGTTCGCACGAACTTTTCCACATTCTCTCTTCACCCTCGTGGCTGTTTGCGGGCCTTTGATCAAGTTTTGCGCGCGCAACCGCACGGACTTTTGGGATTCCCACTACGAGCGACGAGAGCTTTCAGGTACGCTACCATCCAACACGCCGAGTGGTTTGGGATTGCTCAAGGACCATCTGGGAATGCTCGCTACGAGGCACGGCAGCGTCACCAATGACCTCTGGACTCGAAGGCATACAAGCACATTCACAGCCTTGGCTAGCGCGCGCGTTCACGCGACGTCACCCGCGTACTGACCGAGAACACCTACAGGCACGCACTGACCGAGACTTCTGCCTCAAAAGAGCACGTCACGCAAGGGACACAAAGACCGCTTTCCAGCGCGGGAGCGCACTCCTCTTTTCTCCCTCCTTCACCCCTCTCCACAGCCGCCATGTCGTTTGGCTTCGGCAGCAACAATAACAACAATAACAACTCTGCATTCGGCGCCTTCGGGAGTTCGAACGCGGGTGGTGGATTTGGTTCGAACGCCAACACGAACCCCACGAGCGGCGCGCCGCCTTTTGGGGGAAACACATCCACTGCAAGTCCATTTGGTGGGTTCGGCGCAAGTAATAATAATAACACCACTTCCCCGTTCGGCGCCGCAAAGCCTGCATTCGGAGCGCCTGCGCCCACAAGCAGTGGCGGCGGCATGTTCGGGTCGAATACGAGTACGACTGGAGGATTTGGCGGTGGTGGAGCTGGGTTCGGCGCCACGTCAAATAATGCAAGTACAGGATTTGGAAGTAATGCTGGTGGAGGTAAGTGTTTGCGCATCTTCCGTAACGCTTGGACTGCTATGTTTCTGCCGTGACTGCTATCGATATGCAGACTGTGACGTTTCTGACAGCTTTCCAGGACTCTTTGGCCAAAGTAAGCCTGCGGCCGGCGGATTTGGCTCAAGCAACACTGGCGGCTCACTGTTCGGTGGTGGTGGTGGCAACACCAACGCCAGTGGAGGCTTCGGGACCGCTGCGAACAGTGCAGGGAGCAACCTGTTCAGCGCGAATGCAAACACGAACACCGGCTTTGGCGCATCCACCGCGAACTCTGGTGGCGGCTTCGGGGGCTTTGGCGCGACGAACACTGCAAGCACCAACAACAACCAAGGAACTGCTGCCGTTCCCTTCCAGGCTTTCAACGAAAAGGATGGCACAACTAGCTCAACTCAGGCTTATCAGTCCATCACGTTTCAGGACCCATACAAGAACAAGAGCTTCGAGGAGTTGAGGACAGAAGACTACGCACAGGGTAGGAGGTTTGGCAACAGCAACGGTCAGGCCGGCAGCTTTGGCCAAAGCACAGGGTTCGGTGGGTTTGGCGCGACCGCGAACACGGCGGGCGCCGGCAACGCCTTCGGAGCCAATAGCGCCACGAACGCCGGCTCGAACGCGTTTGGGGGTGGATTCGGGGCCAACCCCAGCAATAACAACGCCGCCTCGAGTCCATTTGGAAACAACACCGGAGGAGGGTTGTTTGGCAGTCAGAACAAGCCAGCAACCGGCGGCTTGTTTGGCAACAACGCCACCTCTGGCGCGACTACAGGCGGGTTTGGAGGTACGGCTGGCAGCGGCGGAGGCCTCTTCGGTAGCAACCCTGGAGGTGGCTTCGGTTCGACCAACACAGCTGCAAACACAGGTGGCGGCTTGTTTGGGAGTAACAGCACCCAGCAGCAGCAGCCACAGCAAAACAACACGTTTGGGGCAGCGACGAATGCTGGAGGCAGTTTGTTCGGTAGCCAACCCAAGCCGGCAGGTGGTGGATTGTTCGGCAGCTCGAATGCAAACCCCAACCCCGGAGGTAGCGTTTTTGGGAATGCTAATACCCAGACGAACGCTAGCCCATTCGATGCATCTACGAGCAATACCGCTAGTGTGTTCGGCGGCAACAATAACAGCAATCAGCAGCAGCAGAACAAGCCAGCCTTCGGTAGCTTCGGCCAGAGCGCAAACACTGGTGGCGCGTTCGGCACCAGCACCAATGCGGGCGGCGGTCTCTTCGCCAACGCGACCAACCAGGGTAACACTGGCAGCGGAGTTTTCGGTGGACAAAATCAAAACAAGCCAGCTGGTACCGGTCTGTTCGGCGCCAGCACGAGCAACACTAGCGGTGGAGGATTGTTTGGTGGCGCGAACAACAACAGCAATAACAACCAGGGCGGTGGGAGCTTGTTCGGCGGCAACCAAAACAGTGGCGGCTCGCTGTTTGGGAATGCGCAGAACAAGCCGGCGACGAGTCTGTTCGGTAATAACACCAATAACGCTAATACTGGCGGCGGCCTTTCGTTGTTTGGCGGCAACGGCCAGCAAAACCAGAACACGAATGCTGGCAGTTCGTTGTTCAGCAACCTGGGTAACAGTCAAAACCAACAAAATGCTGGAAACTCGCTCTTCGGCAGCAGCACCAATCAGCAGCAACAGCAACCGAACCAGCTTCACGCATCGATTGGTGGATCCCCGTACGGCAACGAGCAGCTTTTTGCGTCGCTGGTCACAAATTCACCGCCGATCGGGCCCCTCGCCACTCCCTTGAACGCGCGGCCAGCACCGAGGAAAACCCCAAGCCTTATGGCGAGCATGAGATTGAACACACCTGTTTACACGCCAAGAGCCAGTTCGCTCGGTCGGACCGGTGGCTACGGGTTCAGTTACTCGACTTACGGCACGCCGGGCTCGGCATTCTCTGGCAGTCTGACTCCTGGTGCTAGCAGCCTGTTGAGGCCTACCAGCAGCCTCGGCAGCGTTCTGGCAAGCCGACTGAACAAGAGCGTCAGCATGAGCAATCTTCGCGCAGACGGGACGCCTACACAGCCGAGCCTGTTGCGTGGCAGTGCATTGTCCCCGGGGCAAGGGAGCATGCGCAAGCTCAGAATTGACAGGAGTCTGCGCACTGACCTCTTCGGTTCCGATTCAGGACAAGCCGAGTCCTCTAGAGAGGAAGGTGGTCAGACGCCCAGAAAGCGGGTAAGCTGGGATGCTGAGGAGCAAAGAAGGGAGGCCGTCCCAGAGCCCAGTGCTGAGAATGCGCTTGTGCGCACCGAAGATACCGAGCAAGAAGAGTTGCCAGGCTTGCTGCGCGGTCCACCAAGAGGCAACGGCTCTACGAAAGCTCCAGAGATGTCACAGACGAATGGCAGTGGTGCGCTTAGCACGGTGCCCGAAGACGAAGTGTCGCGTCCATCCTCTGCTCCAACCACCAAAATGCCAGCGGAGAAGACCACCAGAAGGCATGAGATGGGCGAATACTACACGACGCCATCTCTACGTGATCTGAATAACATGTCTCGTGCTCAGCTTCAGAAGGTTGGCAAGTTCACCGTTGGTCGGGAGGGTGTCGGTCGGATCCATTTTGGCAACGGCCAGACAGTGGACCTCACCACGACCACCCTAGAAGACATCTGCGGCAAGATCGTACAGCTGAACCCAAGGTCAGCGACAGTGTACCTCGACGATAACGACAAGCCAGCTATGGGCAAAGCGCTGAATGTGCCGTCAACTATTGCGCTCGAGAACTCGTGGCCGCGCTCTCACGGTGGCAGAAAGGCTGTACACGCCAAAGAAGGCAAGGAGTACGACAAGCACATTGCACGCCTGAGGCGCGTGGGTGGTACGAAGTTCCAAAGCTATGACTCGGATACTGGCGTCTGGACTTTCACCGTCGATCATTTCACAACGTATGGCCTGGATGACGATGACGAAGATGACGAGACCGAGATGCAAGAGTCTAGCGCCCTCAGTGAGCCGCCTGCGACGCCTGGTCAGCCTGAAGATGAAACCATGCATAGCATTGAAACCGAAACCGGTGATGTGGACGATACCTTCGAGTTCAAGCTGGCCAAGCGCTCGCAGCAGAGTGTGCCTGGCGGCTTTGACGATACTGGCGTTACGTATGATTATGACGAAGACGAGGCGATCGAAGATGAGCGCGACGTCTCTGCTGAGTCTCCCGGGACTGGACTGGAAGATCCGTTCACGTCGTCAGGCGGTGCTGTTCAAGCTCCTTCTCCAGGCGCACTTCAACGTTACCACTCCAGTATCGTCGAGGAGGAACATGAAATGGGCGAAGTCGATATGCCCGATGACGCCATGGAGGACTCACCTGAAATGCCAGGCTCGTTTGCTGCCGAGCCCAAAATGCCACGCTCCATCCTGAAGCCAAGCACTGGTCTCAGTGCCTTTGCCTCGCCAGAAAAGCTTGCCACTGCGTCGTGGGAGGAACAGCTCCAACGTACCATCAGTCCCAGGAAGCGCGACCGCCAGGCGCTCAAAGATGAGCAGGGCGCTTTGTTGAGACAGACAGAGCAGGAAGGCGGCTTCGACAGTCCGTTCAAGCAGTCCATGCTCGCTCGGAGCGCGCTCAACCAGAGCTACCTTGCGCAGAAGAGTGCGAAGAAAGGCAATTCTAGCTCGAACATGCTGGGTGGCGCTAACACTGTGATTGGCCGTAGCCAAGCGTTCAAAACCTCGATGGATATCATGAACTCGCTCTGGGCGAACGAAAAGACCGGAGGAAAAGCTGGGGCGGGCGGTAAAGGCTTCGAGGTATGATCTCCCCATGCACCTGTCACCCCCCTGCATCATCACCACAGACCGCATTGAAGCCCGAAAGTGGAGAGAGATAGTCACGTTCAACGCTCGGTTGCGGCGCAGGATCAACGAGCAACAGCAGACACGGCATCTTGTTTTGGGCGTTCCATCTACACATCCCCTGCATATATCACCACGCGCGTCTTTTGCAAATGTAAACGTAAATAGCTGAGGAATGACAACAGTTACCCTACCCAAAGAAAGCTCGCCCTTCAACCTCCGGAGATAGAGACATGGACCCACTTGAACTCGAGTGGCATGAGAACATTAAGCCTTCCTTCGACGCCAGCGGAACAGTCGCATACTCTGCCCCAGGGTCCGCTCCGCCAGTGTCAACCCCTCTCGTCTCGACATTACAACCGCTCGTGGGCGTGCACCACGACGTGCGCTTCGCGAAGTTCGTGCCGTATCAGGACGTCAACCCAGTCGCGCTACGAATGCAAAAAGACAGCGCGAGAATCGAGGGACGCGAAAGCGAAGGCGAACCATGTGCGATTACAACTCCGGCCGAGGTCGCATTCGGCGGCATCGCTGATCAAGTGAATCGGACCATGCCTTCGAATCCTTCGTCGCTTCAAGCGCAAGAGCTCGCATTATGGCAATTGTGCAGTCTTTTGTTCGATAAGCCGCAGTCCCTCGATATGCAAGATTTTGCAGGCATGTCCGAGGAGCTCATTAAGGACGAGTATGGATCGAGGATCGCACTGGATGCGTTCAAGCGTTTCTGGGCGACTGAAGTCGCTTCGAGCGTCGATGCTGTGGTCAAGCAGGCGAAGACGGCGGAGGAGAAGGCGTTGCTCCTTTTGGCTAAGAACGATGTCCGAGGTGCTTGTGATCTACTCACTGGCGCTGCGGACTTCAGACTTGCCATGCTGGTTGCCCAGCTGCCTGGTACGCAATCTAGTCGTAAGGCGATGGGCCATCAGATCGAGGCGTGGCGGAAGAGGAAGGACTGGAGTGAGATGAGCGAGGCCGTTCGCGCGCTGTACTGCATTCTGGCGGGCGAGATATGCCTCGTCCCAGGTCAGGCCGGCCCGGCAGAGGATAGGACTAATGAAAAAGGAATAGCCGAGGCCTTTGGCATGAGCTGGCAACAGAGCTTCGCGCTGCGAATCTTCTTCGGTGGATACGGTAACCTTTCAGATGCGATCAGGGCGTACTGCGCCGATCTCGATTCCGAGCGCGAGCACGTCAAGCCGATAACCGTCTGGGAGAAGCAATCGAGCGACGGGAGCTTTGCAGATACAGCAGACACATCGCTTGGACTGCTGCGTCTCTTCATCGACAAGGACAAGGCGGATGCGAGTAAGCTCCTGGAGCCGCTGAGTGTGTCTGGCAGCGCCTTCAGCTCGCGGGTAGCTTGGCAGCTTTGCTGTTTCCTCAGCGCCAAGGGCCTCATCAATCTACCGGCGGAGGCGATAGAGCAGCTCACGTTGGACTACGCGGTGGAGCTCGAGGCGGCGGGGGACATTGTCACCGCGACATGGACTCTCCAGCACCTGCGTGACGACGACGTTCGCAAGCCGGCCATCACCTCCCTGCTCGAGCGCAATGCAGGCGCCATTTCCGACCCAACGTCAGGAAGCGACCACTCAACTTTCACAGCCCTCACCGAGCAACTTCGCATCCCGACCTCACTCATCTTCGCCGCCAAGGCGACCTACGCCAAGTCTGTCCTGCAGGACCCATACCTGCAAGCGCGCTGGCTCCTACGCGCCAACGGCGCCGAAGACGCACATGAAGTCCTCTGCACGACCGTCGGACCGCAAGCGGTGATCGAGCAGGACTACAGCGCCCTGCGCCAACTCATCCACGAATTCCCGCGCCGGAAGCCCGAGGGTTGGCAGGACGGCGGGCACGTATACGAGTCGTGTCTGCGCCTGTTGAGCATGCCCGCTGCCCAGAAGCAGAGTAGAGAGGGCGAGAGGGCGTTGCGGGAGTTGCGGAAGGGTTTGGGCGGGATGGAGGGTAGTGACGGGGTGAAGACGCTGGAGCAGAGGGTGGCGATGATTGAGATGAGGAGGCTGGCGGAGGAGATTGCGCGGGAGATGGATGTGGGCGAGGAGGTGGAGGGCTTGGTTGGTACGGATGGGCATGCGAGCAGCGGCATGGGCATGCTTGAGGCTTACCGCCGTGCTCTGGGCACGTGTGAGTAGGAAGAGGATCGGGACGATGGGACAGCATTCAGTGTTGCGTGTATAACAGTTCTGAATTCGCTATGAGATTTCGCAACGCTTGGTGCTCATAATCTGAATACCTTTCACAACGGACGACAACAGTGATTGAGAGCATTGCTACGGCGTGTAGAACACACTGGGTGATAGGGTGTACAATGCGCAAGTCTAGCGAGTGTTGTGTATCTGCTATGTTGGCGCGCACAGAGCGAACCTATGGTCATCCAAGACAAGAACAAAGATTTCTCGTCGATGATGTCCATAGCTCTGATCATTTTGCGATCAACATTGTCTGTATGTGCTGGGAGACCATTATGTGCCCATACTTAACCTGCTCTAGACTCCTAACGGTGTCTGCCATGACGGGCCCGGATTTTGCCACCGTCGTGTCTGGTGTATGACGCTTGTGAGATGCTTCCCAGTCGCTCCCAAGTTGTTGATAATGTATTCTATTTGAGATGCTTCTCGGTCTCGATCAAGCCATTCACCATTTCGCACCCTCGTTTCCATCACTTTGTTGTTGTTGTTGTTGTTGTTGTTAATCTGTTTCTGCGCTCGTACAATACCTAATCCATCCGTGCCCGGATCTCTTGGAATGGCAAAGCTTACGGCGACACCATCTACCAAACGGCCGGTGCTGTATCACCTGAACGGCGATACCTCATGGCTACTACAGATCCCACGCTTGCAACGCGAAGAGGCGTCCGGAAGGCTCTACTACAATATCCTGATCGACCCCTGGTTCACCGGTCCACAGAGCCAGATCGCGCCCTGGTTCCACGAGCAATCACATACAGTCCCCAGCGCTGTGCAAACAGTCGCTGAACTCGAAACGTTTCTGGCCACAACGGAGCGCTTGGCTGGTCATGAGCCAAGTCTACTCGACGCGGTGATCATCTCCCTCGACGGCACAGATCACGCGCATCCAGAAACCCTGCCGCAGGTCCACCCCGATGTACCGGTGTTTGCCCTCGAACTGGCTGCAAAGGTCATCAGGACCTGGAATCACTTCAAGAGTGTCACGACCATTCCGTTTTGGAAGTCCGGCGGCGACTGGCAGGCGGCCAGTGTACCCGTCATCGCGGGTCGCATCAGTGTTACGAGCCTTCTGAAGTCGAAGCTCGATTTGACGAACCTCCACTACGGTGTGCTCCTCACCTTCGACACTCAAAATGGAACGGGACCATCGGTACAAGATGAGTCTCGAGAGATCGAGGCCGTGGCATATATACCACACGGCATTCCCGCCCATGACCTCGCACATGTCGATCTTGCCCAACCGCGGATCCGCTGTCTCGCGTTGATACAAGCCTTCCACAACGTCAAAGTCGGATTTCCCTCCGTTGGTCTGCAGGACGACGTGGTGTTGGGCGCTCATCATGCGCTGGAAACGGCGCGCTTGCTGGATGCAAAGTACGTCGTCTCGACGCACGATGAGTTGAAGGAGGAAAGGGGCGTTACTGCTCATTTCTTGTCGCGGAAAATCATGTCCATCAGCGATGCCGTAAATGATGAACAGCATGGGAATGAAGTGAACAGCAATAAGAAGTCTCATGGTATGGAGCAGGTTGTACTGGGTAGTGGAGAGAACAAAGTGCTCTGATGGTTTGGCTCGTGCAATCCTTTCTGGACTCTTGGGCAGCGTGCCGCCGCTCAAAAGCACGTACGTGCCCGCTGTGATCAGCAGGCAGCATAGCTCCCGTTTCCGATTCCAACAAGGCTTGAACGCTGGATGACGATGAAGCGATTAGCGAAGACATCGTAAGCGCTTCAGGTCCGGACGGTTTGCAACAGATGTTGACCTGTTCTCAGATTGACAAGACTGCGACTCGTGAGGCATCAAAATGCATCGTCATGATCATCACATTGGTCTCGTTGACCGCCGTAGGCCAGTATCGCTTTCGGCGCCAACTTTTGTTGGAGCAAGAAGTGATCCTCGTCGACAGCGTGATGTCGGCGTGGTAGATAAACAGTGTTGGGCACGAGCCTTCCAGCCCGTTGTTTGAGCGGTCGCTGTTGGACATTGAACATAGAGCCGTGGACGGCGTGCGCGACAGATTGAGAATTGCCTGCGGAAGGGGTCACAAGTTAGGTGTGGGTGTACTTAGTATGGACGAAAGTAGGATGTTACCGGGTATCTTCATAGCGCGCAGCAAATGCCGTCTAGAGTCTAGGCCGAGCTTGTGATCAATTGAATTCTCTTGGAAACATCACGTTAGTTGTAATTTCGTACCTGTAGCGTTGGTCACGATAGACACTACCTACCTAGGTACTATGTAGGTATCCTTCAGTATTCTGACGCTGAGCTATTATTGACTTGGATCTCCATGCCGGCCGCTATCCTAGAAAAAGACGATACACTCACTGTTCTTGTCCTCTAACGGCCAATCAAGACGTCCAGCGTCAAGTCAAGTCAATGTACATACATAAAAGCATGACCCAATGATCTAGCCAGCCCTCAAGTTTCCTTTGGCCTCCGCGTTCACCACGCTCTCGAGCACCGGCTGCGAATCAGGTTGTCGATTATAGAAACCAGCACCTTCAGTCTGCAAAGGACGAGGCTCGATGAACTGAATGAAGGACGGCGTGTTGTCTCCGTGATTCGATATCCACCACAACTTCGTCGCGAACGAGTAGAGTCACTCGCACCTAACGACGCCTTGCTATGTCCGACTCGTTTCGATATATTTGCATGGCATTCTCACGACTTCAGAACTCACGATCGATATGTCCCCATCACTGGATAAGAACAACAGCCCAGTCTCAACGTCGTCGACTCTAGTCACTGGCACTCTCGCCATGACCATGGAGCATTGCAATGTTCGGTCGCTACCATCATCTAGACTGCGAGGCGATATTCCAACGAGAGTGGACAACGTGAGGTGTCTGTCATGTGATTCAACACGTGCCAGTTCACATGCGGATCTTTGCAGTACCGGGCAGCGGGCCGCGGTTCCGGCGCTAATGATGTTTGTACCCCGCCTTTGCCAGGTTCACATTGGGAGGGCAAGTGCATGTCATTCAACAAACACACATCACATCCTCTTTCCTCCCTTGCGACACCGTCACTTTCACAACCACCCACCAACTTGCTTCATCTATTAGACCTGGACTGAGAAACACCATCGACACCACCCATCACACAGTCCAACGTTCATTAACCATGGGAAAGGTATGCTACCACACACTCTTGGGCCGTTGAGATCGGCGGCACATCACCGCTTGGCGACCCCACTCGGTGCAGGCATCAGGGCTTCACTAGCACGCGGCTAACAGCTTCAGCAGACCAAGTACATCCTGCTCGACTGCGACAACACGCTCTGTCAGTCGGAGCGCCTGGCCTTCGAGGCTTGCTCCGAGCTCGCCAACGAGGTGCTCGCGAAGCACCACGTCGCGGAGCGCTACGATGTCGACAGCCTGCTCGAGGACTTCGTCGGCCACAACTTCCGCAACATGCTCGTCGGTCTGCAGAAGAAGCACAACTTCACCATGAGCCAGGAAGAGCAGGACGACTACGTCTCCCGCGAGCTCGGCAAGGTCACCCAGAAGCTGAGCGAGAAGTGCGTCGAGTGCCCGGGCGTCACTCAGCAGCTCGAGTGGGCCAAGAAGGCAGGCTACCCCATGGCCGTCGTCTCGACCTCGGCCAAGCCCCGCGTCATCGCCTCGCTGCAAAAGACCAACCTCCTCCGCTTCTTCCCCGAAGAGCACGTCTACTCCGCGGCCACCTCGCTGAACCCACCGTCGTCCAAGCCCGACCCGGCCATCTACCTGCACGCCTGCAAGGAGCTCGGCGTCAAGCCGGAGGAGTGCCTGACGGTCGAGGACAGCAAGTCGGGCGCCACGGCGGGCATGCGTGCGGGCATCCCGCTCATTGCCTACGTCGGCATCTACGGGCTCGAGGACGGCGCGGAGAAGGAGAAGAAGATGGCCGACCTGCTGACCAAGGAGACTAAGGCCAAGGTCGTCATGTACGACTGGAAGGAGTTCCCGCAGTGCGTGGAGAAGATTGAGAGCGAGATGTAGAGGCTGTGTCTACCCGTGCACTCAAGTCCAAACGAGAAACGAGCAATGGAGGGACGGGATTATGAGTTACGTGGCATGGTTTGCGTGGTACTGCAGTGGAAATCTCGCAGGACGATTCTAAACTGATAGATCCATGCTTTCAAAATCAGGTGATGAGACCCCTCTCGACTGATCTATCCACGCTTCTCTCAAATGGACGTGTCGTTCTTCCGTTGAAATATCAACCTGCCTACGCGAGTCAAGCCGACTGCACAGGCATATCTAGCAAGAGCGAAGGCAGGCCAAGGTCTTTGGAAAGCCTGATGCATCGTGAAGAAGCCCGCCGCACAATACCGCCTAGGTAGTGTACAACGGCTGCGAAAGGCGGTATGGCTCACGGCAAATCCTTCGCCAAAACCGGCTTCTCATATGTAAGGTACATGCACATGTAGGCGGTATGTCACGCGCATGCCTCCCTCCAATCTACCGTCAGCCAAGCGGATGGTCGGCTTGAGCCAAGGCACTACTCCTGCTTGTGCTTCGCTGACTGCATGGGAAACATGGAAGATCTCGTGAGTCGTGCGGGGGCGCGACGAAGTGGTGGAACACATGTAACCACAGCGGGTTGCTACGGGTCAAGACTGCAATGCTGAGTACCTGGGTAGCTTGACATAAAGAGGTTGTGGTATCTCATGGGCGTCGGTGTGTATACCGTCAGCTCTATACAGAGACTTACTTGTCCGGTAAGAAAGATGCAAGGCTTCCTTCTTCCATTCGCGTACCTTTTCCTTGCCGGCGCGGTGACCGCGGTCGACGGACAGTCCACGAACGGAACGAGATATGCCGTGAAGACGCCACCGCTCACCACACCTTGGGTAGGTACATAGTGATCCGCATCGCTGGTGGACGTTACCGCTCGCGTGCTGACTGGACGACGTTCATTCCACAGACGTACGAAGCCGGCACGAATCCATGGCCCGAATACCCCCGGCCTCAGCTCCGGCGCCAGCAATGGCAGAGCCTGAACGGCATCTGGACGTACCAGAACGCCACCGGTCTCGATGCCGTCAACAGCCCACCGTTCAGCCAGACGCTGGCGGACGAGGTCCTTGTTCCCAGTTGTCTTGAAAGTGGCCTTTCGGGCATTCAGGGGAACACCACCATTTACTCTTGGTTCTCGACGCAGTTCAGCGTGCCGCCCACTTGGACTGGAGATCGAGTCCTGTTGAATTTCGGCGCGGTGGACTACGAGGCGACCGTCTTTGTCAATGGCAAGAACGCAAGCTTCCATCGCGGCGGCTACTTCGCCTTCACCGTCGACGTGACCGACCACCTTGTTGGCTCGGGAACCAACGAGTTGTACGTCCCGTCAGCCGGACGAACGGCGACATACGCCAAGCTGACCTCCAGCGAACAGATTGGTGTTCGTGCATGACCCGACAGATAGCGACCCCTATGTGATACCCATCGGCAAGCAAACGTTGTTCCCGTCGCATATTTTCTACACTCCGTGCAGTGGGATTTGGCAAAGCGTGTGGATCGAGTCCGCCCCGAGCAACCACATCACCGCGCTCCATGTCCAAGCCGGGATGGACGGGCTGGTCAATGCCACTGTCTCCAGCACGGGTAACTCAAGCGTACCCGTCGAGATCGCGGTTATTGAGCGTGCCTCGAACAAGACCGTAGCAACTCACAATGGCGTGGCCAACACAGTTTGCTCGTTCACGGTCGACTCGCCGAGCCTGTGGTCCCCGGATTCACCTACACTTTACGATTTGACCGTGTCCATGGGTGCCGACGTGGTGGCAAGCTACACCGGCTTCCGCACCGTCTCTCGCGGTATCGTCAATGGCGTCGAACGACCGCTTCTGAACGGTAACTTCATCTTCATCTTCGGCACGCTCGACCAAGGGTTCTGGCCGGATGGCATCTACACGCCACCGAACCGAGAAGCGATGGTGTACGATCTGCAAACGCTCAAGAGTTTGGGGTTCAATGCTCTTCGTAAACATGTAAGTCCATAAGACAGTGCTGCGGATGGAACCATCGTTGACAAGCATCCAGATCAAAGTGGAAACGGCCCTGTTCTACCAAGCCTGCGATGAAATGGGCCTCATGCTCATCCAAGACATGCCGTCTCTTCGACCCTCGCAGTCGAGGACCCTAGCCAATTGCACCGTCGAAACGATACTACCGGATGCCGCCCAGCAGGCCGAATTCGCTCGCCAGCTTGATCTACTGATCATCCAACAAAGACATTTCCCGAGCATCGTTGCCTGGGTCAGTCGGAGCCGATCCTCCGCACGGAGATGAACATTGACGACTAACCCACTGACAGGTGATCTACAACGAAGGCTGGGGTCAGATCGTTGATCCTTATTACCCCGAGTTCGGCCTCACAGACCGGGTTCGTGAACTAGATCCGACACGGCTCGTGGACGCGACTACAGGCTGGTATGACCATGGTGCCGGTGACTTCAGTGTAAGCACTCAAAACAACATGACGCGGTACTGGGGACGAGGATGTTAATCTCATATAGGACAACCACCATTACGCCAACCCGCAATGCGGCTCTCTTTTCTACTCCATCCAGTCAAGCCCATACGACCCGAGTAGGATAGGTATCCAGGGCGAATTTGGCGGTATCGGGAACAATGTCTCGATCGACCAGTAAGTCGACCCGGCACTGTACTCGCGGCTCTCACTGACCACTCTTTCTCCTTCTCAGTCTCTGGAACGTCCGCCCCGCCCTCGACACCATCAACCAAACCTACGAGATCGACACCGACCTCGCCGCGTGGAATTACCGCGGACATCGTCTCCTCGACGAGCTGCGCGACCAAGTGGTGAAGTATGCCTGCAGCGGCGGCGTCTGGACGCAGACGACGGATGTCGAGGGCGAGGTCAATGGTTTGTTGACGTACGATCGGCGGGTGCTGAGGCCGGATGTCGCGCAGTGGCGGGGGGATATCCGGGGGTTGTATGAGGCTGCGGCGGGAAGGGCGAATGCCTCGATGATGATGTGAATTGAATGAGTGCGGGTGCATGTATCTGGAGATGAAATGAATGAACGATTGATGATCCCTAATGCATGATGTTCACTGGTATTCCACGGTCACGACTAGACGTTCCCACAGCGAGATACGCGAGACATGTGCAGTGCGAGAAGAACTTCGTCTGGCAGCTCTCAGAGACAAGAAGTGGGGACTACAAGGTCAAGACGACATTCCACGGAAGCTGGGGGCAGCGCTGTTGTGTTGGTAGCTGTGCGAGGTACGACTCTGTCTAATACTGCTCATGATGCAGTGGGATCGCGAAGTCGACGAGGTGTGCACGACATGCAATGTAGCTCACAGGCTTCGCTACGGGACACAGCAGCCAGGTCAGACCATCGACGGGATCATCAAGTCGGTCGAAGACATAACCTCGAGAGGTTCGTTCACTTTCGACAAAGAGATCTGTTTTGAGGACTCTTCGACTGAAGTGAATGACTTCGCGTGGAGCTGCGTATGCTCGCTGTTACAGTATCGCTTTGTCCTCGAGCGCCCCGCACACTTACCTTGTATACCTTGGAGACAACGTACGCAGTAAAGCTCACCGAAGGCGCCCGATCATCTCTACGACTGACCTGATCCTTGACCTGGACGGGAAAATTGATCTCAGCATAGTAGGTTCTCATATCAAGCTCAATCAAGGACGGCCTCGCAATCGATATCGCGTCGCTCTGCGAAAACGTGTCTGGTGCACATGTAAGTAATAAGAGTCTATGAGAGCTCACGAAAGAGGTGCATCTTGATGAAACGATCACTTCGAGCCCCGCATCACTAGACATCGCCAAGCGAGGAAGACTTGCCTACCTAAGTACCTAGTCTACTATTTTTACAACGTTTGTAATAACTCCAGATGATCTCCCGCTTCAACCACCACCACCACCACCACCGATCTGCGCCTCCCTCGTCTGCACCTCCAACACCCTCTGATACTCGTCGCCCGCCCGCCGCAGCGCCTCCACCGTCGGCCGAACCATCGCGGCAACGACCGCCTTGCCTCCCCCAACACCACTCTCATCGAACTTCCGCTTCTTCCCGGTCTTCTCATAGTACTCCTTGACCTGCTTCCGCAGTCGATCGACTTTGTCCCGCCGCTCCTTCTCCGCCGTCTCGCCGACTGCGTTGATCCGGTCGAGTGAGCGCTCCAGTGTGGTGACCAGTTGGGCGAGCTCTTGGGTGCGTGTGCTGTCGCCGGACAGGAAGAGGGTCCAGAAGTAGTGTAGAAATTCGATCGTGGTGTTCTGAGTGATGGCCAGTGTGTCGAATGTGGTTTGTGACAGACCGTTTAGGCTGTGAGGGTCCGAGGAGGCGTTTGTCCGTCGCTGTTTGATCGCGCCGAGGATGGTTGTGGATGCTGACTTGATTGCTGGGTGAGAGTTGATGCGAGTCTGCTGACGTCGTTTGGTCGTGGATGTGGTGCCGTTCGCCTGCCGTTCGTCTTCAGACTCGGAGTCGTCGTCGTCGTCGGAGTGGAAGGCAATGGCTTGATCGAGACGCAGACGGCCGTGTTGGTCGCTACCGAGCTTGGAGGGTTGGAGATCGAGTCGCAATGACGACAAAACTTCTGCAGGATCCTGTGCTGCGTACAGTCTTGCATCGGCAGACAAGTCGTCCTCTCCTTGACTAGCGACGTATCGTTGCTGCTCCCTCACATTGAGCACGACTCTGTTATCGGCGTCGGTCATTGCCAAATCACGAAGTTGCAGCTGTTCAAAGGTCTCCTCGTCCATGCCAATTGGCGCGTGCGCTTGCCTATCATCCTCGGGTCGGATGTGTTGTAACATTTTCTCGGATAGGCTGTTCAGTACGTGAAGAATTGGCTGATCGAAGTTTGACTCTCGCATATCGAAGTCCGGCCGATTACCCTTGCGCTGACTGTGATTTTGTTCATTGCCTGACAGGTCGATGAAATGCGGTAACCGCTTCGGATTGCTTGGCTCATTCGTGGCCGGGATCATGGCAGACTCCCGCCAGTCCAAGTATTTGTCCAGCATAGCATCTTGTGGATCATCTCGGCCTATTCTGGATCCCTTAAGTTTCTTAAGGAGCCGAGACTGGAAGAATCTCGTCCAGAACTCATTCGGTTTCATCGGTGGACACTCGGCGTTGTAGGCATGCTTGACGACAGGGTACTGCTTGAAGATGAGCTTGATCTGCTCCTTGGTGACGTTGAGCATCTTCGAGGATGGCTCGCCGTTGTCCTTGTGCACCGTGGTATACTTGATCTCGGGCAAGACATTGTACTCTCCCAGTTGCTGTTGCTGTTCGATTGCGTGTGCGCGAAGTAGATGCAGACGTCCGGACCAGAATTGGGCGGTGAATTGCGGGATACTGACAGACTCGGGCTTGTCCCGCAGAGCTTGCTGGAAACGGTCGTTGAGCGGCTTGTTTGATTCCAGCAGTGACCGTTGCAGCTGAAAGTCGTTCTTGAGCTTGCTATCATCATACCATACGTCTTCCGCAGCCTTCGACGACACAGCCTTGGCAAAGGTCATCGAGCCACTTTGCGCACCGCCATCACCGTCTCCGGCAGACGTAGGTGCTGGCGCAGCATCTGCAAGCGGTATCGCGGCGGGCGTACTGTTGTGCAGCGCGTGTCGCAGGGTATCCGTGATGGTTTGCTGCTCTTTCCGCGCGTTGTCCTTGCTCGTGAAGTTGAACGTGTAGTTGCCATCCTTCAGTACGACCCGGAGAGCGACCTTGGGCGTGTCCGCCTTGGACTGCTGGAGGTTGTCGACGTCGGCGACGGGTATGGTCACGGTGGGCGAAGATCCTGGCGGCGCAGATGGCGTCCAGAACAGGTACTTGTTGTCCTCGGAGACGGTGAGGCTGCCATCTAGCTTCTTGTAGGACGTGGCTGCTCGTGTAGGAGGCATCTTTAGTGGTCGCCTGCAGGCTCGAGGCGGGATTACTTTGCCCTTGGAGAAGCAGCCAATCACATGCAGCGAAGCCGAACTCCAACGTCACCTGCACTTTCAGTCTCTCACGCACCACCACCATCACCACCACCGCTGAGCAACGCATACATACTGCCGTTTAGACAATCAACTTATCGACTCGCTGTCGCCGTCCCGATCCTCTACGTTCTGTCACATCACGTACATTCTCCCTGCCAGACGCCTCGCCGCAGGCTACCGCTTGAATCACACAATGTCTCACGCCTCCCGCCTTGCGCAAACATGCGTTCAATCCCCCTTTGTTACTCCATTTTATTGTCCATCCGGGGAGACTGGTGAAGCTGTCGTTCCTGTGTGTTAGCATCGGGTACACTGGCCGAGTACACCTTGCTCCCGTCCGGCCTGTGCCTGCTTGAGCAACGCCTTTGTTCATAGCATAATCATGTTGTCGTTGTATGGGCACAACGCCTTTGTCCAAGCTCCCTCGAGCCTTCAGATCAAGGCGTGAAGTGTTGTGCAGCGGCAGGATCATCAGGATAAGTGCCAGGGTTTTCTCGACTTGGTTCTTCTTCTTGACATCTCCATCTCTCATCATGTTCTTCTATACATCGAGAACCCTCGAAGACTGACAAGCACTACAATCTCGAGCCAATCATCTCATTATACCGTTGCAAATCCATCGAGGACCAGGGCCGTTGCTAGAGCGGACTTCCTTCTGTCTCGCGGCCCGGACGCGATGGCTCTCAACGACCGGTTAGACCATGGCTCTAGATCACTTCGCCGAGTCCATGCCAGCCCGAGTCTTCGTCAGGCTGCTCAGTACCCCTCTTTCAACACTGCCGCTGGTATCCCAGCATGCTCCTCTCTAATGAGATGTCCGTCTGACCCGACCACTGTAGCGTTGTCCCCGTCCGCATCGCACTCGGCTGAGCAGCGATCGAGCGTCCAAAGCATCTACGCTGTGAGTGAGCACGACCACGACTGGAAGCGCCCACGCAAACGCGACGAAGGTGTCGACCTCCCTAACCCGTCACACCAATCGAATCCTCCACGAGGGCCAACCTCGCCACTCATCATACCTCTCACCCAAGGTGGGATGAACCTGCGGGGGACGCCGCTCAGCTTTCGAAACGATCAAGCACACAAGCGCGAACCACATCCACCGTTAACGACGCTTCTCTCGCTCCTTTAGTCCCGTCACCGATCTCGACCATTACACCAAGCGAGCAAGACCGGCTCCGCTCACCAATCTTACGCACTCTGCACGGATTCCCGCACGATATGCGTTGCAACAACGGCACTCAAGCCGCCGCCAGCAGCACAGGCAGAGAGCTGAGATCCTTACAGCAACGAACAACGGCCATTTTGCGCATGAACGCGCATAGAGCCCTCAAGATCATGCGAGACGCTTGCCACCGCATCATCTCCAACCCCTGTGAAGTCTCTTGCCGGGCTCACCGCGCATACAAGTTTGAGAGGACAATCCCGCCGTCCAACCCGCCGACTTCGTCGAGCCGTCATGGTCAGATTACCAACATCCGCTACATGGCCGAGCGTCTGCGTCTACGCACCCTTGTCGAGTGGATTTCCGTCAAGTATGGTCTGTTTTATGCTGAGGGTGACGTGGGGTGCGAGCTGACCGAGTGGACCACGCAGTGCACCGCCGGACGGGAGTACGTGCTTGCGTCTTCGCTGGCGGGCTTGCTGCGGAGTGGTGAGATCTGGGTGGGGGACGATAGGTGTGGGGTCTTGAGTGGAGAGGTCGTGGACGTGCTGGAGAGGAGTAAATTTGAGGGAGTGAGAGGACGTGGGCGTGGCATGGTATGACTGATGTAAGACGACTAGTAACGGGTGAGACGAGATGGCTGTTGTAATGGATACATATAGTCGGCAGGCTCGACTGGAAACTATTCCACACTGTTTAATTTTGCTCGTATATCATGCCATCAAAGTCCTTCCGTCATCGTCGCAGTAGTCTTCGCATAGCAGCATCATCTTTAATGTTGCGGTCATCAACGCATTACACCGCCCGCGCCCACAGGAGAGCAAAGTCCACGCACCATCATGCGCTTTCAGACGCAGGAAACACCTCTTGCATGTGCCACGCATCGTCCTCCAGCAGCTCATGATTGACATTACCCTCCTGCGCATCCATCAGCACCAGGTTGAAGTGCTCAAGCACTTTTCCCAGCTGGACATGACAGTCGTCAAGACTGCAGATCATGTAGTCTGCGAAATCGGGGGGCGAAGGATTGCGCTTGGCCTTGCGGAGGTGTTCTTCCAGCTGCAGGTCGCGGACTCGGATTTCCTCGATTCCTCGCAGGGCGAACAGCGCCTTCATGCCCGGTATACGGCCTGGGTTGGCGTTCCGTATGAACCATGTATAAACTGAACCCCCCATCCTGCCGGGCGTGCGGATCCTACGGGTCAGGTCACCGTGCAAGACGACCTCGAGACGCTTGAGCCCCGTGAGGTTCCTGAGTAGCGCGAATGTGAGGTCGATCAGGCTCATGCCTCCACTCTTGACGTTTTCGTAGTGGACGGTGATGTCCCTAATGAGCTTCTGTCTCTGAGGTCCGAGGCTCTGGAGGAACCCGTGCAGATGGATCGGATAATGGAAGATGAAGGAGTTGTGACCGTAGAAGATACCTATAGCCTCGTCGTGGATTTGTCGATTGACGGCAAGGAGATTGAGCGAAGACCCATGGGGTACTTCGTTCTGAGCGCAACTTTTGGCTGCCGAGCTGGCAGGATTGGTCGAAGCTTGGACCGGACCGGGAATGCGGAGCAGTAGGTCGTAGACGCGGTTTCTGAGCTCTGGCGGTAACGACAGGAAAGGAAACCCTGCACGCTTGGACCTTGATAGAAGTCAGCCCACTGTTACCCTGGCATGGCGAAGCAGATCAAGTGCACAGGCAAAGTATGCAGGCCATGGATACTTACCGAGTGCTACGTTTTCGCGGCTTCGGACCCATCAATCTCGGCGCCACCAAAGTCTCAAGAACACCACCCGGAATGGGCCCTCCACTCTCTTCGCCTTTCGCATTCAGCATGACGGCGAATCGCACAGACCGAATGCCTGACAACGACAGCAACCCAAGCATACCCGGGAACTGCAGTATGAGGAGCTGCTGTTGGGGGCTCGGATCATCTAGACCAACGCGCTGGTACCGCTTTTTGCTGTAGAGCAGCTGCCGCAACATGTTCTTTTCCTCTGTGCGGATGACAAGTTCCTCTAGGGACTTCATTTGCCCGAGCACGCGAAACACCTCCGTTGCATACTTCGACGTGCCGTTCCAGTCGCAAGTCACTCTTCGTATCAAGCGCAGGTGCCTTAGCTTCGTTATCCACTTGAAGTGGAATATTTCGGCCGGGGTGCGGAAGTCGAACATGTTCTCCCCATAGTATACAGTGGCGAGTACATCTTCGCGGTCTGTCACCGCATGGAGGATGGGAGGTACATGCTTCTCGCTGTACGAGTGGAAGGTAAGACCATGTCGGACATTGTCGTCGTGCTGTTCCGGCGTGACGGGCTCATCGTGCAACAGGTGAAGCCTGTAGATCTTCATCTGCAGTGGTAACGGGAGGTCTTTGAAGTTGGCCATGGCTCGTCCGGTTTGCCCATACGTCGCTGGGCTGATGGCCGTGAGGTGGAGAGATCGTCAGAAGACATACCTGGCGGGCGGAAAGTCGACGCGTGAAAGTTGGCAAGTCGTTGCTGCCTTGTGTATTCACGCGTTGAAGCTTGGCGTTCGCCTACATAGCTACGACGCGACACGATCATAGGTACTGTATCTTGAAGGTTATTAATGGAAGAGATAGTACGGCCTCACGACAGGAACTGCCAGTGCAAAGTCCATGAAACCAACCTGCTTCCGGTGTTCATCGCGTCAATCTTTCGAACGATCGAAGGGCACTCATACCGCAAAGCACTCAATGGCTTTGCTATAACTGGCGAGACAGTCGTCTCCTGTGTCAAGGGTGCTACGTTCGGCCTGGCGCTGTCCATTGTTCGACACCATGTTCATACAACGCCATCATGTAGTAATACCAGGGAGAGGGCAATGTTGGCGATGCTGCTCAGCGTTTTGTGCAATCACGTGTCTACGGCAGTTCCGCACAACTGCCGGCTGGTGAGACCGAGGCTCAAGCAGAGCCTCATGGCCGCTAAGCCTGTTCCTGAACAACAACGAGATCGATGTCCCGAAGTTTATGTGGCGATCGAGCTTATCCCGATTCCCGACGATTTTTCGGCGGCCCAGATTTCCATCTGTTTCTGTCGGCCTTCTGATAGGCGTCATGCCGAGGACGTTCGGGCAGTCTCGGCGATGGCGATGACGGTGAGCATGGACTTTACTTCGATAAGTGCTGCCCATGGGCTTGCCACCCATTCTCTCTCCTTTCCTCGTTCTAACCCTGCACTCTCTTTGGGACCCGCCGTAACCCAGCATCGGGCACTTCGAGATGAGCAAGCCAGGAGACTACGCAGCAGTCCGCCAGGACATCGCGGCTCTGCTCAACCAACCTGAATACGACGATGGGAGCGCCGGACCGGTCCTCGTACGGCTCGCCTGGCACTCGGCCGGAACATACGATGCAGAAACCGATACGGGCGGCTCGAACGGCGCCGGCATGCGCTACGAGGCCGAAGGAGGCGATCCCGCGAACGCCGGCTTGCAACACGCCCGCGTCTTCCTCGAGCCAGTCAAGGCCAAACACGGCTGGATCACCTACGCCGACCTGTGGACGCTAGGAGGGGTCGAAGCGATCAAGCAGATGGACGGGCCAGAGATCGCCTGGAGACCGGGCCGGACGGACTTCGTCGACGATTCGAAGCTGCCGCCGCGCGGTAGATTACCGGACGGCGCCCAGGGCGCAGACCACATCCGCTTCATCTTCTACCGAATGGGCTTCACCGATCAAGAGATCGTCGCCCTTTCCGGCGCGCACAACCTCGGGCGATGCCACAGCGACCGCTCTGGCTTCCACGGCGCTTGGGTCAACAACCCGACGCGCTTCAGCAATACATACTTCCGGCTCATGCTGAGCCGAAGCTGGAAAGAGAAGACACTCGACAACGGCGTACGGCAGTTCGTGCACTACGATGAAGATGCCGAGGAGGAGTTGATGATGCTGCCGACCGACCTCGCGCTATTGTCCGACCCGAGCTTCAGACAGTGGGTGGAACTCTACGCAAAGGACAAGGAGCGGTTCTTCGCCGATTTCGCCAAAGTGTTTGCGAAGCTGGTCGAGCTGGGTATTCAGCGGGATGAGTCCGGCAAGGTCATCAATGGAGACAACATCAAGGGCGGTTATCACAGTGCGCCGAAGAAGAGCGCCATGCCCGGGAAGCCAGAGGAGGTCGATCGTCAGTATGGTGAGGCGGAGCCTCTTAGGGAGGAGAACAAGAAGTTCAGGGCAAGATTGTAGCGATCACCTTTTTCGCAGCGGGTTTCGTTTGGCTAATTGTTATTGAGCGGTATGGTTCTACGGCTTTCAGATAGAATGGCATTACAGATAGACTCATGGTAGACACGATAGATGCAGCTCGCGCTGTCTATATACCCACCTTCAGCACCTTCTTCCGCAGATATCTCACCTCTTGGAAAGCACGAGCTTTGTATGGTATTGAGTAGGACCAGCTTCGGCTTGCAGCGATATCCTCACTCTTATCTAGGCAACATGCGAATATCAACGTTCACTACTTGACATCGACGCCATCGTGTCTAGTCGTGCATTGTGTGACATCTAGCAATCGAGCAACTTTCAAGGAGGCGGAGTGTTGGCCTTTGATTACTAATCGGAAGCCCACATGGACCGACCACAGCAGGTCACCTCGCCCTCCTCTGCGACGTACCTCCGCCGCACGAGGTTTTGACCTTAACAACCACATCACCACGACGGCACAAGCAAGCGGCCATGCTCGCATCGGGATTCAAAGACGCGCCCATCACCCGGGCGCTGGTGATCGGCGTAGTCCTGAATTCCTTCCTGGCCTCCGTGACCGACACCAAATACTTCTTCTGGATCGAGATCCGGCCTCACTTGCTCGACTACCTGCAGTTCTGGCGGCTGCTCACGTGGCAGCTCTGCTACACCAACACCACCGAGGTCCTCTTCGCGGCCATGACCCTTTACCAGCTGAGAGTCATCGAGCGGCTGTGGGGGAGTAGGAAGTTCGCTGTACGCCATCCAATTCGTGCCAACAGCTGCACAGAAAGCAGACGAAAGGTAGGCTGACATGGTGTGTGCACGTAGTCTTTCCTCCTCTTGACCCTTCCCTACACTACTCTCCTTCCGCCCCTCTTACTCGCGACCGTGTTCCGCCCGCTCAGCTTCGGTCGCGTCAACTACCTCCCCGCGGGACCCACTCCCATCGTCTTCGCCCTCCTCGCCCAATACCACGCCGCGATCCCGTACGTCTACAAATACCGGCTCTCCACCGGCGTACCCATATCCGGCAACAGCCGCCAGTACGGGCTCGACCTCACGAGCAAAAGCACCTCCTACCTCCTCCCGCTCCAGCTCGCGCTCTCCCAGCTCCCCGGCAGCCTCATTCCGGCGTTCGTCGGCTGGGTGGTTGGGTTCGCGTATCGTCGGGAGGTTTTGCCGGGAGCGGCGCGGTGGAGGATACCGTCGTGGTTGATGGGTGATGCGGTGCAGAAGGAACGGTATGACTCGCTCCGGCGGCGGATGGAGGGCGAGGCGGGTAGAGCGACGGGTGTGGAGGATAGGCACGGACGGAATGGGGATGTGAGGAGGCGAGGGTTCGTGGGTGGGTTGATTGAGCAGTTTAGAGGTGGTGCTTGAGATGGGAATGTATATCTGTGTCGGTATACATATCTGTGTTGGCACAGTTAACGATCCAATCACCAGATGGCCAAGATGCCTCCACTCCACGAACAATGGCATGGACTAATCTTCGACCTTTCGTTCTTCAGGTGACGCCGGCGGCATCTCGAGACTGCAGGTCGAAGTCACACAGACTCTCGGTGAGCTCTCCATAATTTAGCGCCGTGACTCTTGCGGTCGGGAGTGCAAAGCTCGCGGACGACCGTACATATAACCGACGAACGACTCGCCACGCCGCAAGCTCTTTATCTTCCACAAGTGGCATCCGTCCGAGAGGTTCTGCTGCGCACCGATAGAACAGGTTAGATTTCCGACTCTACACCACATACATCTATCCAAACGCTACGATTGCAAACTTGACAAGGCCACCACACAGCCCTTCATCCAGCCGGATTCGCACAAGTAAAGGACGTAATCGTCGTCTTGGCAAACGTCTGATGCATGCCGATGACGGACGCGTAAATCCCCAGGCCCGCGGTCGCGAGCGCGCAGACAAAGTACACGACGTCGAAAGTGTTGATGAAGAAGCGCTTGCGGTACCCACGCATCCACCTCGCCCAACCCCGGTCCACGCGCGCGGCTTGCCCGGTCACGGGGTCGAATTCTTCGTCCGGGAGCATGGCGTCCTTGTGGCAGTTGAAGCCGACTTTGAGGATGGGCGGGAAGGTGTAGCTGAACTGCAGGATGCACGCCGCTCCGACAAAGGAGGTGAGGTTGGCGATTTGGGGTAAGGCGCCGGCCACGACCATTGCTAGGCCCCAGTATATCGGGACTGGTTCGTCATTTCTCACGTCAGTGTGGTCCCAAAGACAGGGGCTGTTTTCCTCAGGTTCGTCGACTTACCGCAAGCGACCCAGATCCATTTGCCCTTCTTTTGGTCTAGACCCGGGAATTTGAAGACGTCGCGCAGGACGGCGGCGTAGAAGACTTTGATGCCGATGTTCCCGTACAGCAGGGCTGCAATGAGAGCGGAGATGAGCGAGACCGCGTTGCCCAGAGTCTGCCATGAGTAGGCAGAGCTTGGGATGCCTGGCACCCAAATCAGCCAAATTAGCTCTAATCGGAAGCCGAGCTCAGATCGTATCGAGTCCCGCCTCACCCTGGTATGCCGGGTTGTAAGTGTATTGGCCTTGGTAAGAATACACGACCATGCCCATGGTGATGTAGCAGGCATATATGAATATTTCGGCGCAGATGAACCCCTTCCAGAAATCCATCCTGCTCGAACAGTCAGATCGGATTGTTGACGAACATCTGACTGGACAAGCAGCACTTACGGACGCTTCATTTCCACCATGAGCTCGTTGAACAACGTTGCGCCACCGTAGGCGAATACTCCGTTCATGAGACCATTGACATGATCGGTAAGGCCGGTGCCCTCGGGCCAGTATCCGCTCGTTCGGATGGGTTCATTGGGCGCAATGCCGTAGGAATTGAAAGCCGCATCGTAATTCGGTCCAAACTTGGCGGTGACGGCCATCCTAGCGAGAACGTCAGCGCTCGCACACGCAATGCTCGCAGTTAGACTACTCACGTCATGATGATGACGATGACATTCAGCCAGATGGCGATGTTGGCGAGGAAACTCAACCGCTGCAAAGTACGGATCTGGCCGAGAAGGAAGCCGCACGCCATGAAGACGACCTCGGCGACGACGAAGCAGAGAAAGCCGTTGCCACTCGCGCCAGCGGCCATTTGTGCCAAACCTTGACCGTTGCTTTCGATGATGAGCACGACGTTCAGGAAGAATTGGAAGCTCTGCAAGACGTTGACGATCACACGTGCCCAGTTTCCGTACACGCGGAAAGCCAAGTCGCCGTAATTGCGGAGCGGATAGCGAGTCGAGTCGAGACCGACGAACTGCTGCCATAGCTGGAGACCGCTGTAGAAAGCGAAGCCGCCGAACACAGTGTAGAGTACGACACCAGGTCCGTAACCCATCTGAGCAACGGCCCAGGGCACGTTGTACGGCCCGAGGATGTCCGTCGTGATTAGATAGAAAATCGACCCCCAGGTAGCGGTCCGGGTTGCCCGTTGAGCCTGCTCCCACTCCGCCTCAGAGACGCCGTAGCGACCTCCCTGGGGGGGAACTGCAGCAATGGCCGCCGGGTCCGCGTCGGTTTTCTCGCCCACATTGCCACTTTGATCTTGGACCTCTCTCACTTCGTTCTTACTGTGGATCCCTTTGCCGATAAGGAGCTTCGCGGTACCAGCCAACCCGGCACCGCTGGTATCGATGCTTTTCTCGGCTTCGCGCGACTGATTCGCCCCTGAGAAATGCGATCGCGTGTCAGCGTGTCAAGTCCTGCGAACGATGTGGGCTGCCGCGAGCATACAGTAATGGTAGTCTTCGAAGGAGATGCTCGAGTCCGTGTAGATATGGCTCAGGCGCCGGCTGCGTGGAACAGACTCGGCGGCCACGGAGGCATGGCGGCTCTTGCCAATGTCGTCGGCCTCTGAATTCAGACGTGGATCTGCAACGCCACCGAGGTTGGCGGCAGATATCATTCCAGCCATGACTGGCTGGTATTCGGAGTCTCGTCGCGACGCTTTTGATCGATGTTGTCCAGTGGGGGAAGTAAGGATAATTTGGATCGCAGCAGTCGGGCTATTTCACTTCATCCCTTCGACGCGGACACCCACCCTTGTATTGTTATCACGAGAGCACCTACGCGTAGCGTGCCGTGCGAAAGGCCCGACCAGAAGCCGCGGCAGCAGTTCCAGGAGGTAGAGTATTGATAAGGCATGGCCAATGCCCACGGCCTCTGTACCAGTGTACCCTAACCGTATCTCCATCGAGCTATACGGGGGCGACTCATCATCCAAGTGCGAGCGGGGAATGTGATCTTGACTCTACCTCGGCTTCTTGCGCCAGGCCGGACTAGGAAGGTTGACCGTTCTTTCTGTGAAGGTCGAAGCTTTTTGACAAGACCCGGGAAGCTTTCTAGAACTACCCGAGCGTATCATCCGCGTCGCGCATGGCAGATAGAGATACCGCAGCGTCTACGGGATTGCCATGATAGCGACAATTGCCCGCCGGCCTTCTGTATGCTCGGCTGCATGGAGCATGTGATGAGGTGTGTTTTGCAGCGTGCATTTCTTGCCGTACCCCGCTCGTCTTCTCCGCGCTCGTGTGGATGTGGAAAGATGTAGACGTGTTTAATAGTATGTGATCTGCGCATTTGTCTGGGTCGAAACGGGCGACGGAAGCTGGAAGAATCGAAATCTGATGAAAAAGTGAGGTCGGCCAGTCCCGACCATCCTGAAGCGGACAAGTGTAGAAGACTCGCGCAATCATCTCGAAACCTCTCGGTGAAATGTGCCGCCTTCCTTATCAAGCTCGCGAACTCGATGGGACGGTTCGGTTCATCATACTTCATAGTCACGCCACAGCCACGCGAGCGGCGGGTCTTAAGTTCACGGCACCAGCATGCGGAGATCCTACAGAACGATAAGGGGATTCGATGGTGAAGTGTCTTTCTCCCATTTCCTGCGACCTACGGAATCGCAACCAGGTACCAGGAATCAGAATCCAGGAGCAAGGTTAGCCCATCACACGTTTACGATTGGCTTCTCTTCGACGTCCAGTACGTACCCGACAAGGCCCTTCAGCGCAGCGCGGGTATCAGGACCGCGACACATAGTGTTTTGCGTGGTATTGCGTGGCAATTGTCAAAGCCGAGCTGATGCCTGTCGAAGCTCTACCTCCTGAGGGGGAGCGAAGGACGGACAAGCGGGAAGCTGGTTGGCATTAGTCGTATACGCCGCAGCGCGAATCGACCTTATCACCTAGGGGTCGTGGGATGGGCCGCGGAGTCATCGTCCACCGCTGTCAAGACGTGCTTGATGCTCAAGGGTGCGTTCTGAGGATGCAACGTTTGTGCTTCTCACGACATGCCTCGAGTACGTATGTCACGTGCTTATCTCTCCCTATTCCTCGGGGCTATCGGCAGACTCCTCGATGAGGTGCAGATAGTCAAACGTGCACATGCTCACGACGTTGATCCCCCGTACCTGCGTTCCGTTGGAGGGCATATTCTGTTAATCTAGCTTGGGAAAACAGATCATTCGTTCGCCCCACGTCGTCTGTGGTCGCTACGGTCTTGTATCCTTCGGTCTCGCGGAAGTTGGACTCTCCTCTTGATATGCACTCGCAAACTCCTTGGCGGATGATGAAGCAACAGCATTCGACGACGCGCGAAAGTGGTGAGAAACGAACAAGCCAGAGCAATGGATCAACTGCCCAAAGCAACCAGTCTCGTTATCAAGTGGTCGCCTTATAATTCACTATTAGATTGGCCGTCGATGGGACGGTGATCAATCAGAGATATGCGTTTTCCAACAATCACGAGATCTGTGCAGCGAAAGAGACGTCGCTGAACGGCTAGAAGAAGTAGCGATCGGTTCGAGTTGAACCAGGGAGCGAAAAACATATCTGTCTGCTCGCCTAAACGACACCATCGAATCACCTCGCGATTGCGGGAGCGTTTACCGATCGACCGCCAACAAGATGCGAAGAGAACAAGAAGCAAAAGAGGAATCTCCCCAAAACCAAAGCCAGGTCTTCTCGCGCTTGTCGGTAAAAATGACAAGCGGCTGTACGCAGTTTGTTAGTGGTTGGTGAGCCACAATCGGGAGCCCGAAGAGGCTTGTTCGTGTTTGGTTGTTGGCGTTTTGAAAGCGCTCGGTGGAACCTGATTCGATATGAGCTTACGGGGAATTGCCCGGGTTCTCGATGCCACCTCTCGTGGAGTACATCAGCTGAACAACATCCGGCGCTGTCGAGGCTGATGAGCAAGCAGTGGTTTCTCTGAGATCTCCCTCAACCATTCGAGCAGTGACCCATGTCCCCTCAGCGAATGCCTACCCAGCCTGGCTTACTCGGTAATATGCTAGCTTGTTGTCCACAGCTGTGAAGTGCTATACAGACAACAGCTGTACCAAGCAAGGTTGGGAATGGAATCTTTGATAGATCCTGACGGATCTTCGTAGTGGACTCTCAGCGTCGTCAAAGCGTGAGGGGGTTAACCAATTTTTCTGATCGAGCATGCTGCGATATTGAACATAGCTGTCGTTCGCACAAAGTCGCTCCGTGACGTCTTTCCTGGCATCACGTGTTGTCGACACAGCGATGCTTGCTGAACGTATTCCTCCACCAAATGAACAGGTCTGCCGCTTTTTTATCGATCATCCGTGCGGTTGGTCGGAAGAAACCTGGCGGTCGACGTTGAACTCGTGAGCGTGGGACCGTTGATAATTGGAGTTGTATAGTTTCCGAGAACGATTACACCGACTCAATGCGCGACCCTCGTGTGGTGGCACCCCTGAATTAACACAGGCGATAACAAGTTTCTGGTGGGGTGACTCGAGAGGGTGAACTCGCGGCGACGTGGCGAGTGTCTAGCAGTCGATCGCGGCGTCCGTATGCGAGATGTATCTGAGACGCTGCGCTGTGCGTTCTTCTGTCCATCACCAAGCAAGAAGGGTAGGAGAAAAGGAGTGGTGGGTCTCCCGTGACCAGTTCCAATGTTCCACGGGCGCGGCAGAAGCGTCTCTAGTGGCGGTTCGCGGTCCTCCCTTCCCGGCCCCGATCTGCAAGGGTCTCGGGTCTCTCAGCCCCTCTCATCACTGCAGGGCGACGAGGCCACGCAGCTCGAACAAACCCAAGCTCACACGTGTACAGAAATCAATCAATTCACCCAACTTCAACTCACCTCTCACCTCCCCTTCCAGCATTCCCTCCTCTCCACCTCCACAACCACCTCGATCACCACCCGGTCTTGTACTCCACCGCAAGACCATCCACCTTCGCTTTAACCCCATCGCAAGCGCAATCTAGCTACCGCGACTCGACCGGCCGAAGCAGCAGGTCGGTGAAGAGCCCGCGACAACAACCCCCACCCACCACATAGCAAAGATGAAGGGTAAGCATATAGACCCGCGCTCAATTGCGTCGCGATCGTCGCGATACTGACGAGCATGCAGCACTCATCCTCGTCGGCGGCTTCGGCACCCGCCTGCGCCCGCTGACCCTCACCCTCCCAAAGCCCCTCGTCGAGTTCGGCAACCGGCCCATGATCTTGCATCAGATCGAGGCGCTCGCGGCCGCCGGCGTCACGGACATCGTGCTCGCCGTCAACTACCGACCCGAGGTCATGACCGCGGCGCTGAAGAAGTACGAGCAGCAGTACAACGTGCGCATCGAGTTCTCCGTCGAGACCGAGCCCCTGGGCACCGCAGGCCCGCTCAAGCTCGCGGAGAAGATCCTCGGCCGGGACGACACCCCGTTCTTCGTCCTCAACTCGGACATCATCTGCGACTTCCCCTTCGAGGCGCTCGCCAAGTTCCACAAATCCCACGGCAACGAGGGCACCATCGTCGTCACCAAGGTCGAGGAGCCGTCCAAGTACGGCGTCATCGTGCACAAGCCCGACCACCCGTCGCGCATCGATCGCTTCGTGGAGAAGCCGGTCGAGTTCGTCGGCAACCGGATCAACGCCGGCATCTACATCCTCAACCCATCCGTGCTCAAGCGCATCGAGCTGCGGCCGACATCGATCGAGCAAGAGACCTTCCCGTCGATCGTCAAGGACGGTCAATTGCACTCGTTCGACCTCGACGGCTTCTGGATGGACGTCGGTCAACCCAAGGACTTCCTCTCCGGAACCTGTCTGTACCTCTCCTCCCTCACGAAGAAGAACAGCAAGCTGCTCACGTCGACCTCCGAGTCCTACGTGCACAGCGGCAACGTCATGATCGACCCATCCGCCCAGATCGGTCAAAACTGCAAGATCGGCCCCAACGTGACCATCGGTCCCAACGTGGTCATCGGGGATGGCGTGCGGTTGCAGCGCTGCGTGCTGCTGCAGGGCTCGAAGGTGAAGGAGCACGCGTGGATCAAGAGCACGATCGTCGGCTGGAACAGCACGGTCGGCCGGTGGGCGCGATTGGAGAACGTGAGTGTTCTCGGCGACGACGTGACGATCGGAGATGAGATCTACTGCAACGGCGCGAGCGTGCTGCCGCACAAGAGCATCAAGGCGAATGTCGATTGTAAGAGAAATCCCGTCAAATTTCCGTGTCGGACCGACAGAAAGCTAACCTACATCCTTCCAGCTCCTTCGATCATCATGTAGAACGACTTTCGTCTCGCAGTAACGACCAGGAGGGCAGGGCCTCCATGGGGGACATACAACTTTCAACGAACGTGTCGCCGTACACAATGGGCCCGGCGATGTATGGAGGGCAATTCGGTCTCTCACCACCGGAGTGCCTATAAGGCGTCATGGGTTTCGCGGCAGGGAAAGCAGGCATGGGGAAAGAGGCGTACATAGATGTCATGCTCATGAACACTATCCCACGTAAGCTTACTTCCTTCTTCAGTCTTGATATATCTGTCGCTTCCACGGCTGTGTTTTCGTGCTTCGCTGCACTTCGCTTGATTGCGATGGCGGCCATTGTGTTCTATCTTTGACAAGGAGATGCCAAAACCATACAAAGGGTCGAGCTGTCCAGCATTCTCGACGATTGATTGCTCAGAGAAGTGAACATGTGCAACGAGAGGCCGTTTCCAAGTCGTTCTTTCGTCCTCAAAACGAACTTGATGCCTGAGGCGCAAACTTCCTCTAGCGCAGCTCTGGCTCAAATGCCGCCCGACTTCACTTTTTGTCTCATCTGCCGCCACTCATCACACAGTTAGTTGCCTGTACTAACAAAGGTTTCTCTCCAACGCCGCCTGAGAGTCAAGACAGCGGCATCCTCTCGTAGCTGAGACAACACTCACGGTCTGCAGGTTAGTGGCGTTCCTCAAGAAGGCGAACATAGCTTCGCGGCTGGAGGCATCAACTGCTTGTGCCTTGTCGTGCTACTGGAGTGAAACGACTGTTGTCACTGCACATCCACCGTCATTGTTCCTGTTGTCTTTCAATGATGCCGAGCAAACGACAAGGCTATGCAAGCGGCGGAGGGATAAGTATGTCCAGTGTACCTCTGCTCATTCGATCATTCTCTCGTCCGCACTTCTGTCATCCCAACTTGTCTATATAGAACATATCATTCTGTTTTCTTCTCATCCGAAATGACACGCACAAAGTACTTGATTGGGTACGCCAGCAACACCATCGTATCAAACACCCGACATCGACGACGAGAGCGCCGCCAAGCTCATAGCGATCGAAGCCGGCGGGCTGCGCGTGGAGCTCAAGTACATCGACAGAAATTTCAATGGACAGGGCCAGGCGTATCATGCCGAGACTTTTCGACCAGGAGATCCCGGAGCAGACGACTGGTCGGGTCAATTCGCCGTCTGCCTCGTCAGCCGCTTGCAACCGAAATGCCCTCCATTGCGTGCAGAATGTGAGGTTGCAGATCAACTTGCAACACTTGAAGGATTTCCTCATGGCCATGCTCGCCAGCTTTCCCGGTGTTTCTCTCCAGACGAAGGAGATCTCATTGGCAGATCATATTGAGTGCTGTTCCACCGTCGAGGAATCGCCGCTGCTGCCGTCCTTCTCGACGCAAGGCCGACGAGTGGTGTGAGGAAGGCGAGGACGCCGAGATCATGGAGCAGGTCCCAGAGCACAAGCTCGAACTTGGAGCCCTGACCGGTGACCAATACGGATGCGGGCGCCGCAGTATCCCATGATGGCCGCCCTTCGAGAGCTCTGGCGGTCATTCCGGATGGACGCCTTGTTAGTATACGAAACTGGGATTTATTGGTATAGCGGCATCCTCACGTAAGATCATGAGGATGTCCCCTCGTTTGCTCGGGCACCAGGGTAGGAAGTCTGGATGGGCACCTCGTCCAGATTTCGGGGATCGGCTGAACGCCCTATCAGTATACGAAATTGATGAGTATTGGTATAGCGGGCATTCGCGTAAGAGCATAAGGCTGTCGACTCGAGGTCGTTCTCGGAGATGGATAGGGACCTCCCAGACGGACACCTTGTTCGGACTTCCGGAGGTCGACGACCACGCACGCGCTATGGCGTTCAATCCACCTACGGCGTTCCCCAGCCCACGCCAGCCCACGCGGAGTTCCTCGCGCTTCCTGATCGACCACTCAGCATCAGAGAGAGACAGGAGACTATCCCATTCTGGGGCGTGCGTAGACGGCCAGCCAGCTGGGGCAGACGGCAGAGGCGGGGAGGGAGGAGCAGGAAGGTGAAGGCGGCGAAGAGCGTGGACTCCGTGGACCATGACGCCTTCCACTGGCTGTGTAGCCTTTTCCAGGACGTCGTTCACCAGCAGCGCTTTCGCCCTTCTGTGAGCCGTGGAAGGGCCTGCTTGCCGAACCTCTACGTCACGCCACCGTAGAAGGGTATGAACCGTCCAAGAACAACGGTGCTACACCGGTGCCAGGGATCATCCAACTCGGCTCAAGACGATAAAACCGTGAACGCATCTTTCGCACCGAAGATCGAGCACTTCTTCGTGACGGTCACGAGCCTCGGTCTTTCGTGCACGCGTGCCTTCCGTTCTTGGCCAAGCGCGTGTTTGGTTACGCTGGTTGCTAGCGTGGAATCTTATCCGCCTCTTCGCTTCTCGGACGCGTGAGATACATGATGAAGCATCCACAACCACATTCGTTGACATCCACCTTTTCAAACACACTTGAAAGGTTCGCAAAGGACGTTGAAGGCTGCACATCTCTAGCCTAGATCCTCGTCATTCTCTCCGCCGTGCTGGCTGTCCGGAGCACTATCGTCACCCTCCGCAGGAGCCGTTGACACCATCATGGCGGCTGAGAGGGAGACCGTCAGTCTTAGCGATGGGGTCCCAGATGCGTCGAGAGCTAACAGCATCAAGGACCCTTCGCAGTCCCACAAGCAGCGAACAGGGCAAAAACACCTAACGGCAGCCACGAGCCAACAAAATGAATCTGTCGAGCCGGGATCGACAGCCAGCGCGATTTGCACAACGAGTCCTGAGCATCTAAAGAAGTTGTTCAAGGTGGAGCGCACATGGAGTCCGGAAGCTGCCATAGGCCTGCCGCGCGCAGGAAATCAAGCACATGCACCTCCCTTGGAACTAGATGTGGTTACAGATAAGCAGTCTCCTCGATCTCCAACGTTCATGCCCCTGAATCGGCAGTCCGAGCTGACCGCAGACGACAGATCCGATGCATCATTGGATCAAATGGATCAAACCCCAGAGGATACAATCTCGTCGCTAAAGCGCTTGCCAGGCTGCCTTCCGCATCCTACTGAAGATGAGCCAGCTGCTCAACCTTCTACGCGAAGGGTGAACCAGGCAGCAGCAAGAGCAGCGGCCGTGCTCGAAGACTGCGCCCCAATGCCGTCCAGAAAGCGTCTCAAGATCGCGGAAAGCTCGACGACTGCTCTCGAACGGTCTCCCCACAGCATCACCGCCTCCTGATGCTCAGACGCTCAGCATGTTCGCGGATGGTTCATTCATCGAAAGGAGATGGGGAGGGTGCGGCATTGCTTACGAAAGGAACGGTCACTGGTGCGGCAGAGCTGTGGCGCTGGGTACAATCCCAGATAACCAAGCAGCAGAGTTGGTGGGCGTGCTAGAAGCTCTGTTGCTGGCCGAGCAGCTGGTGAGACCGAGGGGCGCGCGGCGAGTAATCGTCCTTACAGACTCCATGGCCGTGCTCAAGGCCATCGAGGCAGCACAGCAGTCGACACGGTGTCATCATAGCCCGCACTTGCAGAAGATCCTTGATGGAGAGGTTCGCCTGCGCGACCTTGGCGTGGAAGAAACCCGGTTCACCTGGATCAAAGGTCATGGTACTAGTGCAGGCAACAGACTCGCTGACGTTCTTGCAGGCTACGGTTCGCGGAAATCGCGCGCCGGGCACAGAGGTGACCGGTGGGATGACCCGCATGGAGAGGATATGGAAGTATGTGCTGCGAGCCACCGCGCCATCGCTGCGGCAGCTATGCGGTAGAGACTCGTAAACCCGGGAGCACGCCGAGATTGATCTGACTGTGGAGAATGATGCGCCAGGGGCTCGGTTTGCGCCCAGAAACTATGACGGATCCTTTAGTTGTCGATCAGTAGTGTAGGAGGATAACGCTTGCCACCATTGGCACAACCAGCATGTAGAGGATCTGGCAGTCGTTGCTATGTGACTTGATATAATTTCTGTGTGATGTTCGATTTGTGAAGCAGTCCGATGGGTTCATAATGAAACCTCTGTCGAGCGCTGGAAGACCTGAAGTGCATACATCCTGTAGCCGGATCGGGAAAGGCTGGCTTGGCACTTCCGCAAAGGGAAACGCAGTCGCGTGTCAAATCGCACCTCATCAATCAATCAATCATTGCCCTGGTATTGGATGTTTGCACGTGCACCACCACCACAGATTCGCCCAACCGTCCCAGCATGTGGTTACTACCGAGCCTCGTGAGCCTGGCAGTGCTCGTATGCCAGACGCAGGCGCTGTACTTCTACATCGACGGACCGACACAAAAGTGCTTCTTCGAGGAGTTGCCCAAGGATACGCTTGTCGTTGGTATGCGAGAGACAGAGGTCATGCTGGTCTGTTGCATGGATACTTACGGACGGTGCCAGGAACATACAGAGCCACGCAATGGAACGAGAATGGACGGACATACGCCGACAATCCTGAAATGGTACACCCTCCAGACCCCTTCTGGCGCACCGAATGAGCAAGCGAGCCTCAAAGATAAACACCAGCTAACCCTTCCCTCCCCTACAGGGCATCTACATCACCGTCGACGAAACCTTCGACAACGACCACCGCATCGTCGCGCAACGCGGCTCCAGCACAGGCAAATTCACCTTCTCGGCCGCGGACTCGGGCGACCACCGCCTCTGCTTCACCCCTACCAACGTCCCCGCGACCTCCGGGTTCCTCTTCTCCGGCAGCAGCGTGGGCGGCATCAAATTCGAGCTCGACATGGCCATCGGCGAGACCTCGGCCATCGAGAGCAGCGATAAAGGGAAGATGGGCGAGGTGGTGTCCAAAGTGCGGGACATCAACGCGCGCTTGCAGGACATCCGGCGAGAGCAGGTCTTTCAGCGGGAGCGGGAGGCGGAGTTTCGGGATCAGAGCGAGAGTGTGAACGGGAGGGTGGTGAGGTGGATGTTGGTTCAGTTGGCCGTGTTGGGCGTGACGTGCGCGTGGCAGTTGAGCTATTTGAGGGCGTTTTTCATCAAGCAGAAGCTGACGTAGGCTGCGGCTCTGCTTGCAGATGGGCGGAAATGCCATTCCACTTCAACTGTTGACTAAGCTCTCGGCTGCGGATGGGAGAGTGGTGGTCCCTCGCCATGTCACCGTCCTCTGCCTAGGCCTACCAAGCTCAACGTCCGGGCGCATGCACTTGGCATTGGAGTTCGATCTACGATTCCAATCTTGAAACCGGCATGAAATCTGATAGGCCAATGCTCGAGCACTCCGGCTTGAATATTGTTCATGATAACTTCATCAATTACGTACAACTCATACACCAACCGCAAGCTCAACATGCAGGCTTGACGCCTCACGGTCGTTGACACAAACAATCACCCCTCTAGCCGTTCACGACAACACCGCCGTTGCAGTGGATCGTCTGCCCACTAATCATACTGCTGTCCGTGCTAGCCAAGAAGACAACGCAGGTTGCGATCTCACTGGGCTGCGCTGGACGGCCCATGGGGCTTGTAAACTGCTCAATGGCACCCTCGTCCATGGTAGCTGGTGCGAGGGGTGTCCAGACGGGGCCAGGAGCGATGGCGTTGACCTAGGTTTGGCAGTCAGCACACGACGACACCTCCAATGATTGATGGTGGATATCGACAAACCCGAATGCCTTTGCCGACCATCTGGTTGTGCAAGCCACGGGTGAAGGCCACGATGGCTCCCTTGGATGACGTGTAGTCGAGGAGGTCGGGACGGCCGACGTATGCGTTGACACTTGCGTCGTTGATGATGGTGTCGCCCTTGGACATGTGTGGAAGGGCGTACTTGGACAGGTAGTAGAAGGCTGCACAAGGTACGTCAGTGCTGTGAATGTTGATATGCATACTTGGATCAGCACTTACGGTGGATGTTGGTGTCAAAGGTGTGCACCCATTGGTCCTCCGGCAGGTCGTGAATGTCCTTGATCATCATCTGGTAGGCGTGGTTGTTGAAGAGGATGTTGATGGCGCCCATCTTCGACATGGCCTCGTCGACCACCTTCTGGCAGTTCTTGCGGTCCTTCAGGTTCACGGCGAGGGTGTGGCACTTGCGGCCGTACTTCTCCACCAGCTTCACCGTCTCTTTGGCATCGTCCTCCTCCTCGGGGACATATGCGATCAGCGAGTCGGCACCCTCCATGGCGAAGAGGACCGCGGTGGCACGCCCGATCCCGCTGTCGCCGCCGGTGATGATGGCGTTTTTGTTCTTGAGCTTGCCGACCGCCTCGTACAACTTGTAGCCGCCCTTCTCGTCGGGAACGTACTCGGTCGACGGCTGGGGGTCCATCTTACTCTGCCATCCCGGAGCCTGTTGCTGCTGAACCGGCGGCTTGTGGCCTGCGTGTGCGGGTCGTCAGCGGTCGGGCTCGATACGAGTATTGTTGCCGTGCAAGACGAACCTTGCTCGAACTGGGACTTGTCGGAAGACATGATGTTGTGTTTGTCAGTGTTTTCTCGGTGATTGATCTGAAGGTTGACACAGGGTGAAAGATGGGAAGATCGCAAAGGAACAAGTAGCAAAAGAAAGACTGAAGTTAATGTTCTCGTTGACCTTCGTCACAAACTCGAGCGAGTGATGTCAGAGTGACCACTTCCATCTCCCGATGCGCGAGCTCCACCACGCGTCGTGGACAGCGTTGAGCATCGTCGTTACGACTTGGATCGGGTATGTTAATCACATGACAACCTGAACTAGATGAATACGCTCATCCTTTGATAAGGTACCTATACTGCAGATGGTCCTTCGTAGAGAAGAAAAGCGGGAGTTGACAGCTTCGACGGTCGTTCAACCAAAGCGAGACGCGCGCGCGCTCAGGCACACTGCCGATCACAGCCACCATCCCCGACTCTAGACATCAAGTTTCTACATTTCCTGTGCACACCGTTACCATCTCTCCAAAGCTGCTGTATGTAGGTACCTGCACACCCTCTTGATATCTATCTCGCCCGACACTTCGTTGGAATGTGCAGTGACTGTCCACTTTCGGGGAACGGCACCAATCGGTTCATCCCAAGTCGAGTGCAAGTGCCACTTCATTCACAGGCCGGTGCTAGGTTTCCGAGCCCACGGGCAGAATATACCTGGCTGTCCCGTCGTTCCAAGGAAGAGTGCACAAATGCACGAATGCTGTCCTGCCCGAGCCCAATCGAGTGAGCGGCTAGAGCTCGCGGATTCTGCAGAGGGCCATGTTGCCTTTCTCGATTTTTTAAAAAGTCGTTGATCCCCCAGCCCACAAGTCCCGCATCGCCGTCAGCAGAACGCACAACAGTCTCAACAACAGACAGACCCTACGCTTCCGAAAACGACATCTGGGCTGATCTGGCTCAGCAGAAGATCGAGGCTGCCTGTGCCGGACACTCATACTTCCGGTCCACAGCCGAGTGTCCACTGCTTCCGACACACTCGGAGTGGCAGTCTTGAGCAGAATGATGTCTGCAGGAAAACGTCTCAAGTCCGTGACCCGACCTGATCTGGAATGCCAACATGGTCGCCGAGCCCATCCTGACTGACGGAGACGACTTCATGCGTCCCTCATCTGCAAGAGCAGAAGGCTTCAAAGTAAACTCTACTTTGGTACGACATCGAGTCTTTCTAACTCCTTCCTCCCGTCGTCCTTCAATATTTCTTGACACTTCACATTCTCGAAAGCCTGCATCCCCAATCCTGGAATCGCAAACGCTGCCGGCCGCCGTCGTGGCTGTCTGGCGCAACACGACAAGCTACAGGACTCGTGGAGGGGCAGTCTCTGCAGTAATAATAGGAGCTCTTTGTGAGATTGTCACATGATCTTTCCGCTCAGCAGCGAAGCGGAGCGGTTCAGTCGCCAAACCGACTCTCGTGGCGAACTTGGCCGGAAAGTGCTTCAGACGCTTGAACAGCGCTGTGTAATAAGCTCAACACGTCCCGTCCGTCCCTCACGAATCTGATCAACGCTATGGGAACGACATGTCGGTGGCCTCCTTCCTTCCACTAGGGCATCAGAAGAACCACCGTCAAGACACCACCTCTCTCTCAAGCTTGCTACTTGTTGGTCTTTGGGTAAACATGACCGAGGCCGGTTCAATCGTGTTTGTCGTGTGATGATTACTGACCATCTCGCGAGAGGGTCCTTAGCAGAGCCTTGATCAACAAGTGTGGTTGTCAATTGATTCGACGATAAACCCCCCTCCTGCGCCGGAACAATCCGTCTTTGACTTGTTCTTAAGACAACCGCTTGTTGGGTGGGTTCACAATGTCCAAGAGCGATCGAACGAAGACCCTTCATGAGGTCAACGATGTTGGGGGGGGGGGGCCTCCAGCCGCTAGAGAATGCAGCCACGCAGCGTCTGATTCCGATGGTGTGGAGTGTGGACCCCGTGTGGTGAAAGGGTCGGAGCTGCGTCCGAATTCGATTCATCAATCACGAGATTGATTGCTTCTAAAAGAAATGGATCAAGCGGAACAACTTGGAATGTGTTTGCGTGTACAACGGTAAGTCGCGACTCGCGATCCAATTCTTTAAAGTTTGCCGCCGGCTGCGTCGATCTTCCAAGTCTGATCATCTGATGAGCATACAGTAGTAAGCATCGTGGCCATTAGGTATACCTACCTAGGTAGGAATCGCTAGAAGTCGAGGGCTGGTGAACGAAACGATTGACTACGTCGAACGGCGGAGGCGTGATCCTTCCCTCAGGGACACCAATGGGAAAGTAATCTCACCACAGTACCTCTGGAGGTACGGTCACAAAGCGCAACACCTTGTCAGAATTGACATCTTAAGGCACCATTCGAGTTTGAGCGGAAGAGCGGAGGTATCGGTGTGGTCATCCTTTCGACTTCAAAGTGAATGAGATCGTACCTACATAGTACTATGATAGTAGGGTTCTCCATTTTCCCATTACGGCCCGTACCCTCCGTCGGGAACTCGTAGTGTGTGGGGAGTCAGCAAGGTCCGTCCCTGTCCTCGATTTGGGCAAAAGTGTATGTAACCTTTCCTCATTCTACTATGCATTGACATCAATCTATCGAAACACCAAGGTTGGTGGAATGGGTAGATGTATGTAGCCGATGGTAGCGCATCGTCTGTCGCGGCTCGTCACCATTCCACGAGCAGAAGAATCGAAAGATGGGAAAGGTCTACGCAAGAAAAGAAATTTGTTCTTTTAATAACTGCAGGTGTGTTCGGTCGTACCTCCGTCCCTTTTGCTCGAAAACTTTTAACGGTGAAGGGCGCGGAAGCAGAAGATTGGTGAACGGCGGGTCTTGAGCTGGCTATTAGTGCCCGCCTTGGATCGATCATCAGTACCTATGTATTCAGTGCCTGTGAATATGATGTTGATGACGAGACTTCACGTAGCGGGCCGCCGGTCGTCTACCAAGATCTGGATCTGGAACGAAGTCGACGGAGTGGCGGGTTCATGCTATACCTACTTGTGTAATAAAAACCATGCTAGTCAAGTGGGATCGTCCTGGCCCTTGGTGGGTGTGGCTGACGTCTACGATTGGGTGACTCCCGTCGTTCATACAATGATGTGTGATGGGCAGCCCGCAGGTCGGAAAGCTGAACGGTGAATCTTCTCGTTATGGACGACGAATGGAATGGGTGGATGAGACCGTCTATGACGGAAGGGCATTTGGCTGCGAGTATGTAACATATCAAGTCATGAAAGGCTATCTCTTCGCCTCAGGTCACAAGTGAGGGTAGCACATGTCTCCATCGTAGAATCCACAACAATGTCATATAGCGTGTGTACTCTCCCAAGTGCAGCTCAAATGACCACCGGAATGAGCCCCGTCCAGGAGATCCACCGTCCCATCTCATCCCGCATTCATCCACAACGACAGTAAAAGCAAAAGACAACACAGCGTAACAAGGAAAGCCCAGAGAAGAAAACACCAGTGTGGGTGGCGGGTATCCTTTTTCTCTCTCTTCCATGCGTGCATCGATCCGGGCAACAAAGACAAGAAACAAAAACATCGACATTGGATGTAGCGACCGAAACAACCCGATCGTCTCCCTTCCCTTTCCCTTTCCCTTCCCCGCGCGCCCAGGTCAATGTAGCATTCCCTTTTAGTACCATGGGAGAAAGGCGATTTCATCTTGCCCTCCTAGTGATACATCCGCCCCATCCGTGCATTCCAGCTTCCGATCCTGTGAAATTTGAGATGTGACGACCCCCGTTTATGTTGGGCCGCGAATGAGTCGTAAGTGAATTGGGTCGAAAAGATGTTGTGGAGAAATATGTAAGCCGCCGCATCCCAAGATCAAACGCCAAAAATGCTGGAGAAATGAGCCCCAGAAATTCCCTGGTCCCGCTCGCTGGGAGTCAGGAGGTCGGATCCGATGTCACCGTAGACTCGGGCGACGGTTCGCCGCCTTCGCCTGCGCGAACGAGCTGAAGTAGTCTCGCAGCTCGACCTTGGCTTGCGCGGACATGCCGGCGGCGTAGGAGCTCGCGCCGGCCACGCTGCTGCTGGTCGAGGACAGGGAAGAGCGGGATGACGACGGCGTCAGGGGTCGTTGCTGCGTGGCCGCGGCGGCCGCCTCGTCGTACGCCTTTTGCGCTGGCGACCGCATGAAGTACGATGACTGGGGACGGGATGGATCCCGCGGGTGGGTTTCGTACGGCGAGCGGTCTTGGAAGTTGTAGGCGGGCGCCAGGACGTAGGAGGCGGAGGACTGTGAGGTCCATTGCGGGTGTGTTGGGGCGCAAGGTGAAGTGGGTGAGCCTGTAAGGGTGGTGGTGGTGGTGGGGGTTGCTCTTTCGAGATCGGCCAGGCGGCAGGTTTGCGAGCAGTATGGTCCGTCGGTTGACTCTCGGTCACAGGCGAGGCAGAAGTCGTGGAAGCAATCCATGGTGTGTCCTATGGGGCAGATCGGTGTGGCGTGGGTCGCGGCGTGAATGAGTTCTCCCCTCCCAAA
>Ga0058704_10000026_pt1 | contig 69874 bp, 75 predicted proteins | sample AgamicMgSfe_FD_71363 | JGI IMG/M metagenome (GOLD analysis project Ga0058704, IMG submission 71363) | Agave microbial communities from Guanajuato, Mexico - Mg.Sf.e | ecosystem: Host-associated > Plants > Phyllosphere > Phylloplane/Leaf | place: Guanajuato, Mexico | collected 2012-05-30
AACAACAACAACAACAACAACAACAACAACAACAACAACAACAACAACAACAACAACAACAACAACAACAACAACAACAACAACAACAACAACAACAACGACAACGAGACCCGCAGGGCGAACCGGAGAAGTGGACCGAAGAAGAAATGAAGCAGTGGCTGGATGCTGTAAGTCACATTCCGCATCGGGAACCACCAAGTCATCTGTTCCGAGATGCTGATTGAAGTCTCAGCGGGGCCTGATGGCAGGAAGCGCGGCCACGAGGGAGGAGCTGCTCGCACGCATCATGGCCAATTTGTACGCCCCGAGGACCTGATCCTACGATTCGATATGTTTCATGACAGCTTTCCTTTACTATCTGCGAGTGAGATGCCCTGATATCTGTCTTGACCAAGCCCGCCAACCTCGCACTATCTCGAGGCTCCAGCTAGCTATGCTACGAATCTCCTCAATCAGATCGCAAACATACCATGAGCCTGCCTACGAGGACACCACCACTCACAACTGCACCTCACGCCTCCTCGATCGCACTAAGGAACACTTCGGCCCTTTCCCTCGCTCGTCTTGCCTCCTGCACCGCGTTCTCCTCAGCCTCCCTCGCACGCACCAATTGCTCGTACTCCTCATTCTCCTCCGCCGCCATCCTCTCCAGCATCTCAATCTCCCGCATCTCCATTTCCTCGCGCTTCCGCTCTTCCTCCTCACGCAACCTTTGCTGTTCTTCGAACGCTTGCTGCGCTGCGGCCTTGCGCTGCTTCGACTCTTCGAGACGTTTGAGCAGCTCGGCCTTCTTGGAGTTGAGCTCGGTGAACCGTAGCTTCTTGCTCGGTGTGCTCTCACGCGAAGCCATGGTAGCAGAATATGCGCGTTTCGTCGAGATTGAGGTTGGTGGCGTGAGCGGTCGCGGGTGCTCGGGTGTGAAGTTTTGATTAGGAGTGGCGCTTGGCTTTGCCACTTTCTCGTTAATGCTGGACTCAATGGTATGATGCGCTTCCTTGGCCGCGTCAGTAACGGGCTCATTGCCCTGGCTGGCGGTAGCGTGTTCTGGTTGACTATCGAGAATTTGAGCGTTGCTGGAAGTGATGAATGGGTCATCGATGGGCTCTTGCTTGACTTCGACCATGTGATACGCATCGCCAGGAGGCTTCGAGCTCGCCGTCGCCGTGACCTCGGGCGAATTTGCCGATGCACCGTTGGAGCCGTGATCGATCAGGTGTTCATGCTGTGTCAGTGCATGCGATGGCCCCCCGGATGTCGGATCAACACGGAACCGCTCCGTGGCAGTCCAAGCATCGGCCAACTCTTCATCGCTCATATCCAGCACACGGGAGACTTCATGGGCGGTCTGCTCATCTTGTTCCTCCAGCTGCCTGTTAAATAAAGCAAAGATGTCCTCGTTCTCACGCTCCTTGCGGTACTCCTCCACCAGGAAGTCGAAATCGTTGTCAGCTGGCTGTGCTGCAGTTTGCTGTGCGATCGCATGCAACTTTGCGTTGCTCGGTAAAGACTGCCCAAAGAGCTTCTTTTTGCGGACTGAGGGCGAGGAACTGTCTGACGGATTCAACAGCGCAAGCGTCGATGTCTCGCTTTGCTTCAGTGGAGCGGACGGCGTACCCACGTGTTTACGCTTAGACTGCCCTTCCGGAGCGGGTGTCATGAAGATACTGTCGGCACTACCCGCATGTGATGCGACTGCAAGGCGATCTCTACCAGCCGGATGCCGGTTTTTCTTCGTTGTCTTTGAGCTAGGCTTCTTCTCGATGTGTGGACTGTTCACGAGCGTGGTGTCTCTTGGAGCCTCGAGCGCGTGTGACTTCGCCTCCATCCTCTCACATCCGGCTCTTTTGATAGCCCCAGCGCTACGATAGTGGAAGACGAGCTTCGCCCACGGCTGGCTCCCAGAGCGTGTTTGACTGTAGTGACGTTTGTGCTTTTGCTGCCGGGCTCCCGAGATTTCCGCATTGGTCTCTTTCACTTCAAGCTGATACATAGCCTTGATACCCGCGTCCTTACGACGATGATCGTGCCAAGTCCGCCAGTCTCCACACGTCATGCTGCCGTACTTGTTCGCATAGTTTTCGTCCGCTCCTCGGTTGAGGGACACAACGACAGCCAAGCTGCCCACACTGAGCCGGCAGTCCTTCGTTCCAAGCAGGGGGCCGCGGTTGTGGTCGTCACCAAGGGCGCTGACGTGCAGACTGCCCTCCACAACCTCCTCTGGCGGGAAGATGGTCGTGCCACCTTCTTTCTTCGGTGCGTCCAGGAAGGCATTGAAGTCGATCTTTCGCTTGCTGTGAAGCTTCACTTCACCCGTTTTCGGACCCTCGATGCGTCGGTCCGCGACAAAGGACCCGTCTGCCAGGACGTCGAAAGCTCCATGCAATATGCTGCCCGTGAAACTGCCGGATATGGTAAGGTGGTCGCCTATTGTGACTGGGATGAAGCACTCGACAGTGTTCTGATCGTTAGAAGGCGCGAAGGGTAGGGCGTATTCGTCGCATGGCAGGCCGTTAACGAGTACCGTAAACTCGACCGCCTGATCGGTGTTTGGCTTGTGGCACCTCATCCTGCCGAGAGTGGAGAGTGGCAGCTGTATCAAGATCTTGGAGAGAAAGCCCCGGCGGAGGATAGTTGAGCGTAGCGAGATCGCAACATGAAGTACAAAGCTGCCTCACGTCGAGCAATTGTTTCACCCAAAATTTGTGCCTTGAGCGGAGGTAGGGAGGTATATGCGTCGATGGCTAGTGAGAGGTGTTGAAAGCGAAGCTTGGTATAGTCGCAAAAGTCCTAGCAGCAGGCTGTCGCAACAGTGACGTTCCTCACTTTGGTGAGCCGGGAGTCTGCGTTCGCACCGCCAATGACGAGGTTCACTAACAAAATCAATGATCATACCGCAGTAGGCAGCGAGTGTTATGGGCTGACGATGACAGTTGGTGAACCCGGCAAAAGCATGAATTCTGTACGCACTAACGCTGGGTATCTCGCCTCCAAGACTCCCGTACTCCATAACATGCGCACCATTGCACATGCCAGATACGCTAGACCACGAACCTGAAGGTCTGACTCCGTATGAGGAAGCGCTTCCCATGGTCCTGCTTGCCCGTGCCTCTCCCGCCAACCTCCTCCTTATTCGGCACCAGCACGAAAGAATCGCTGAAGCCACGCATCGGACCATCCTTCCTCTCGGCGATGCGCACGTAGCCGCTGACCTGGACGACGAGACTCAGGTTCCGCTCAGCATCTCTCTTCGTCTTCGCGTCGGCCGTCAAGCTTGGATTCATGACGTGAACGTTGACGCTCTGCGGCTCGAAGTGTGTCCACGGCATGTCCTTCTCATAACGTTCCTGGAGCATCCCGGCATCCTGTACAAGTTCCCCGTTGTAGCTGATGCTGGGCAAGCCACGACCAGTAGCAGATGTCACGGTCGGGACATAAAAGCCGTTGATGGTGTTCCGGGATCCGTTGAGCGCGGTGTAGTAATGGTCCACGAAATGCTCGCCTGCCTCGGTCGAGACACGCGTAAGGTCTGTCTCAGTCAACGTCGCCATGGCCATCAAGTGAGGCGATAGGGAGATACCACAAAGGCTCAGGCACGGATCAGCATCCAGGAGTGAAGTCGCGTTTGCCGTGCCAAGATTTATGGAGCGGAAGTTTCCGCGTCGGTCTCGCACCAGCAAATTCCATACCACCGCGCAAAGTGCTTTGAAGGACGACACTCCAGCGATCGTCCACCAAATTCTCAATCCCCACACGCAACTCGACACATCCCGTCAAGATGCCTCAAGAAGTCTCCGACATCAAAACCTTCATCGAGATCTGCCGCCGCAAGGATGCCTCCTGTACGTTTCTTCGGGACCCGCCGATGTGGAAAAAGAGCAGAATCGCTGGATTGTGGAATACATGCGGTTTTGGGTGGTAATATGAGAGGATCTCGGCTGATACGGTATATCCACAGCTGCGCGGATAAAGAAGAACCGTGCCACCCACCAGACCAAGTTCAAGGTCCGATGCAAGCGCTACCTCTACACCCTCGTGCTCAAGGACTCGGACAAGGCCGAGAAGCTCAGGCAATCGCTGCCGCCAGGTATGGGTGGAGACACATGAACAATGAATACGAGGCGCTCGTGCTCTGACACGTGGTTCACAGGACTTTCGATTGTTGAGACCCCGAAGAAGAACGCCAAGGGCAAGCGTGTTGCCAAGTCGTCGTAGGCTTGAGGAGGACGGGCGACGAGCGGATCGGGGAAGCAACGGCGTTATGGCATAGCGTTCACAATGGGAATTTCACGCATGATATGGAGATCGATAGCAGGCAGTGAATGCAGCTGATCCCGTGGAAGAGGCCTCTTTTGCATGTCTCGAAAGCCATTCTCATTGCAACGGCATGTCCGCTGAGCCTGCATTCAGCGAGAACATAAACGAGTCAAACTGTCGCTGCCCATTGCGATCCAATCACATCAAAGTCATTTATCGACTCATTCTATCGCTGCCAATTGCGATCCGATCACTCTAAAGTCATTTAGCGATTCACCTTGAACTTGTACTGGTCCGCGCGGTCCAAGTACACGACCTTGCTATCCAACCCCGCGTTTGACACCGCCTTCTTGAAGTCCTCCAACGGACTCAAGAAGACGTCGTAATCATCGTAATGGATGGGTATCGTGACGTCTGGCTTGATGAGCTGCATGAGTTGGATGCCTTGGGTAGCATCCATGGTGACCATTAACAAAGGCATCTTTGGGCTCGGGATCGTCGTGCCACCGAGGTGGATCAACATGAGGTCGATGTTCTGCCCGTCGTAGCGTTTCGGGATCTCGTGCAGCTCGTCGATCATCAACGTGTCGCCCGAGATGTAGATCCGATAGCCGGACGCGAAGTCTTCTGCGTGCTTGTGACCCAGCTCAATCATCCAGCCATTCGTCGGCGGCACCGCTCCGAGCAGATCGTTCGCCACGCTCAAAGGACCGGGTGGAACGTGCTTGCCCGGCATGCCCGTCACTTTGACGGATGCAGCTGAGCCCTCGACATCGACATTCATGCTCTGGAAGAAGTCGAGATCGTACACGTCGCTGAACTTCTCCTCTCCGTCTTTCTTGTCGTGCAAGTGCTCCTTGGCATGTGGCGTTGTGATGATGGGTAGGTCTCTCCGCAACGAAGCTTCGACTTTCTGGTCAAAGTGATCGGCATGGTAATGGCTCAGGAGCACGGCATCGATGCGCGGGACCTTGTGCAAATCAATGGCCGGGTTCGTCAGTCGTGTACCGGTGACGCCGGGGCCGAGATGCACATGGTCGCCGGCGTGAAGGAAGTTCGGATCGGTCATGATGCGGACACCCTCCCATTCCAAGATGGTAGTGGCCGTACCAACGAAATAGATGCTTGCATTCTCTGCGCCGTCACTGCTCGTTGGATGGACTTTGGTTTCTTTGGCCTCGGGCAATGAATCGGGATAGGAAGCGTGATCTCTTGTGGGTGGCTTGGGCTTCGACGGGTCGAGGACCAGACGGTACTTGGGTGCACTTTCCGACATTGTGATTGCGGGATTGGCGAGTGTTGTGATGGATGCATGTGTGTACTATGAGGGCGAGCAGTGAAATTGGAATATGGAATCACCGTCGAGGACCTGGACCTCCCTCCTCTTTCCGCTATCGAAACGTCATCCGGCAGCGGCACTGCACTGCCCTGGACTGCAGCAGATCTTCATCCACCCACATGGACAAGTTGCTCACGCGTTCAACATTATTGCGCCTGCGTATCCTTCACTGAAGGCATGCGCACGCGTTCGCCGTCGATGTCGGCGGGAAGATTGGTGTCAGAACGACGGTTCGAAGGAAATCTCCACTGCATTCGAGCCACGTGACCGATGCGAGTGCGAGCTTCCGCCCCGACTCCGTCCCATCCTCACCTTGCCCGCTCTACGCACCAGAACGCCACCTCAGGGTTTAATACGCTCTGTGCAGTAAATTGTACGAGTATCATGCGACTCTGCATTCTGCTCGCGCCGTATGTGGTCGAGCCAGCGTGCCCGGACGATCATGGTACCTTACGGTGTCGTCGAGCCCGGTGAACATAGAATAAGTCCTTCGCATTCCTGTCGTTCGTATCTGCTCTCCATTTCATTGCACTGTCACTTCGAAAAGCAAAAGGCACCGAAAAGCTTTCATCCTAACTTCATCGACGTTCATTGCCCCTAGAGGTATTTCACATACCCGTCTATCAATTAAGCAGCCTGCCTCGGGACCTGAACAAAGAGCACCTGAGGACTGCATGCAGCAACCAATAGCTTCAATACCATGCTCTTGCCAATGCCCGAAGCGAACAGCATATCGGGCTTCTACCTCGTTGGCTTCTTCGTTGCCACGGGTGATTGTGCCGGTTGTTGCCCTTTCAATACTCTGGCACCGCACTGGCTCGCACACCCGCCAGAGTCATCGAGTCGATGAACGACCAAGGGCATCGGCACAGAACCTTTCGACCGACGCCTCAGGATTTTCAGGGCGACGTTGAAGACATTGAGGCCGTCAAACAGACATTGGCCCCAAGTGGTCGCGAGGTGGCACGCGAGATCATCTTCGGTATCGGCGCGTACCCGAAGTTCTAAGGGTCCCTGATCACGCCGTCCACGTTGGAGGACAAGACGATCTGCCAGGACGCATGCAACACCGTGCTAGAAGCGTGGAGGACGCTGCAACCTCCCACGAAGCCGACACTCTTCAATATCTCATCCATCGAAATGCCCTCTCCGGGTGGTGATCTGCCTCTGGTACTGGTATGAGTTTACTTCGGCGAATGCCCGCATGCGGACGAGAAGGCCATGCAGGCGAGTCTGACGCCGCAGATGCAGCTCCCTGAGGCGGGCAAGCCGATAGCCGCGTATGTGCAAATCAAGCCTGCGCTGCGCGTGCACGGATAGGGTAGGTTTTGCAGGCTGTCAGAGAGGGTGTAGAAGACAAACCGCCGATCCGTTTTACCATCGCGAGGAAGGATGTAGGCACGTGGATGCTCGAGGAATTGGTCAAGAGGGAGCAAGTCGGGGCAGTTCGGGCCACCGAGAACGTGGTTGTCACTTACTAATGTTTTGTTTGATCTGATCTTCGTTCTAGTAACGTAAGTGGATATACAGCGGCGCTTGCGTGTCTTGCAATGTCGTGCAGGCTTGTCATGATATAGAATCAAGCATCGAATCCCATACTTCATACAGTTCTTACTGCTTCTTCTTCGCACCCCCTAACTGATTATGCTCCTTCTGCTCTTTGGCCCGCTTCTTCTCATCCCGTTTGTGATCCATCTCCTCAATCTCCTCCGTCTCCTTCCGCTGCGCATACCACTGACCAGCCTGCAGCACCAAAACCCCCACCATCACCAGAGCCAAAATGGTATTGCTCGCGGCCAAAACCCTCAAACTGTCCTCCCTCCCAACATAGTCACTATCCCCTTCGCCCACGACCTTTTCCACCAAACTACCATCCTGATAAACCGGCGCCCCACCATACGCGCCCGCGGTCACGGTCCGCAAGCCCTTGACGATGTTCGCAATGTACACCGTGATCCCACACATGTACAGCACCAGACTCGCGCCGTCGAACAGCATGTTCGCCTCGCTGGGCTTGTAGAGTTTCATTAGGAAGCCCAGCAGCCCCGTGCCGATGACGATGTGCAGGATGCGGCTGATCAGCGGCGGCGAGGCATGCAGGAATTTCAGGTGGTTCTCCTGCAGCGCGAAGTAGCGGTCGCGTGGGTCTAGGCTCGTGGGGTCGTCCGGGTGCGCGAGGGGCGTGGTCCAGAGGACGTGGTAATCGTAGGGGAACAGCGCGAAGAGGATGCCAAGGAAGAAGCATGTTGCTGTCGCGCGTGACGGGTTAGGTCATATTTCTCGGTACCGAAATGGATTGTCTGCTACTCACGACCGATAATGAGGAAGGTCGCGAAGGGCGCGGTGCCTTTGGCAGGCATCTTGCCTGACGCTCTCGGCTGCTTCGTTGGCTGTCGGATGAGTGTCGGCGCGTTCGGTCGCCTTTATTTGCCAGTAGGTGTTTGGCGGAACGTGAGGGTAGCTTAATGATCTCAAAGGAGAGTGTGATGGCACTTGATTGAAGAGAGGCGCGACGGACTAAAATAATGGGAATCATAGCTGTATCCGACAGCATTCAAGGGATTGATGCAGGTGCTGTGATTGACGGATCTGACCGAGAGCATAAACCTTTACGTGACTGCACGGTATACAGTATACTAGGTACCTAGGTAGTATGTACATATCTCACGCAAAACGCGTGAGTGCCCGATGTCTGTTCGATGAAATCAAGTATGCGTTATGGCGATACTATTCGCTCTCAGTGGCTATGTTAAGGCCTGATGACCTCCACCGTCTCTGAGCCCTAGTTGAATATCTATCGATCAGCCCTTCGCTCTCGCTGCACGCACCAGAGGCATTGTCGACTGCTAGCAAAAGCAGTACCTCCTCACACGGACGACTTCCTCCTCTGGAGTGCCGCGACTGCACAAAGATCAACTCCCAGCTCCAGATGCTTCCGTTCGTCATGAGGCTGCCCAGCGCAACGCTCCAAGGGTCGAACGGGAAGCGCCAATCTTTCAATCATGCAATTGCAAACACGACTCAGCCTTCGTTGCCTTCTGGCATGCCACCAGGGATGAGCTGCGAGGCATCAGTACACATATGCAGCTACAAGCTACATGTATGTGAAGCTGCGGACTTGCGTACCATGCAAACGTTATTGCCGTTGAGCAAGATCTTCGGCAACTTCGTCTGAGCGCCAGAGTAGTCGCTGCCATGGTAAGTCAGGTTGCGTTAATGATTGCGAGCCGAGTGTGCTACTATACGTACAATTCCGTCACGTCCTCGAGCACCATGTCTGCGTTGTCGGTCAGCGGTTAGGTGCCACTGATCTCCCTCCAAGATGCACACGACTTACTGACGAAATCATCGAACCCCAGCAAGATGCCACTGAACTCTGCGATGCAATCAGTAGCCGTTAAAACTTGGTATAACAACTCGTCCACGCAGACCTTTGTCGCCCTTCATAATGACCCATATGGGTGAGCCGACGCATCGATCGATCAACTCCAGAGGGAGCAGTTGCGACGCCATGATTCGAGTCTCAAGTGTCCGGGAACGAGAGATGGGACTGTCTCGTCCATTCAAGGACTACGGCACGAAGGTGTTATGTAGAACGGAAGTGACAGAATTGGAAGGACGACGACGTCACGTGCGACGGCGAGCGCGGCAAGAGCCGCTTGGCCGGAACTCTCGTTCAACGCGGCGCGGCGAACTACAAGTATGTACCAAACTACCAATTTACATCCGCATCTATTCTGTCGAACGTCGAGCAGTGCTCACTCGTGGCGACTTGTGTACGAGACTGCGGCAATCGAGTAATGGATTGGGATGTCATTACAGCGCGCTGCATCGGGAAATGTGGTCGCCACGGCTCGTCAATATGCTGCGCGACAGCATACTGGCGACGCTTCCGCAGTAGTCACTTCACATCGCCGTGAAGGGACCATGTCGCACTCGGAGGAGCATACAGGACGTGACATAGCCCCACGTCTGCCTTCGACCCGGCCGATTGATCACCGTTGGGATCGATCGCGAGGCATCGTTTCCAGCAACGCGAAAAGGGCGAGCACCACAGACTTCACCTGGTCCCGCGACCGTGGGGTTGTATTCCTGGGTAGGACATACGCGTCTCGACAACTGAACTCTGGACAACGGGGGCCGCCGCCTGTACTAGAGAAAAGCCGGCCGCCACCGGTATCAGAAGCCCCGCGGTCACAACCCGTGTCGGCAAAAAATGGATCGCTGGTGGACAATCCAAACCGCATGCCGGCCTACCAGAACTCTGTGAACGCTAGACGAGTTGACCAACTTGAGGCAGACTTAGCCGACTCGCGCAAAGAGAACAAGGACAAGGATGGGTTGTTGGCAGAAATGGAGGCGGAGATTCGGAAATTGAGAGACGACATGGGAAAGCAGAAGAAGGCTCAGGCACAGCAGGAAAAAACTGAAGCACTGGAACAGAGAGCGAAGGCACTCGAGCAAGAAAATCAGGCGCACGAGCAAAGAGCCAAGGAAAGTGAGCAAAGATTTCAGGCGCAGGAGAGACTTCACCAGGGGGTGGTCCAGAGATGGACCGTCAGGGTGGATGAGCGGGACCAGAAGATACAACAAGCAGCCGAGGACTTCCAAAAGCAGCTTGCAGACACCGAGGAGAAAGTCCGAACTGAAGAGAGGGAGCGGTATGAGGAGCAGGTCCGACAGCAGCCACGTAAGGATGATGAACAGCTCGCTGTCGAGGTGCAACGAGGCCGCGAATTAGCGCGGGAGATCAATCAGCATGACCATAAAGAACACACAAAGGATCGAGAGTTGAAGGCTCTGAGGATTGCGCTCAAACAAGCAATCGATCAAGGACGCGATGCCGAAGATCAGCGGCGGGCTCGGAAGACGGCCGATCGCAGCAATTACGTTGCTTTTCGCGAGCTCTTCGACGACTTCGGGACTGCCATGGCCGACTTCTTCAGGCACATCAATTATCACGTTGAAGGAACACTCCTGGAGCACGATCAGTTCCTAGCTAGCCAACCGAGTTACCTGGACGGAATGGCACGCCTGGAATCTACCTTTGAAGAGATGTATCCTGTGGTCGTGGACCGACTCAAGCAGTGGATCCGCGAGCATCGTGCAGTTTCCACACGCCTCAGCGAGTCGATTGGGGAGTATAACTCGCGTCTATTGAGTGTTTTCCAAGACTTCAAGGAGAAAGCACATCACTCGAGGACGTTGACTAATTTCCATCATTACGACCGAAGGTTCACCAGGCCGGATACCATCAAACTTTACCACCAATTCTACCATGAGCCGCCCGCTCGTCAGCGTCGCGAGGACACAATGCCTCACATGAAGCAGTTGGAACAGCAGCTGAATGACATGGTAAGCGACGTGGACAAAGCGTCCATAGAGCAGAAAAAACTCATGCTGGAGCAATCTCTCCCGGTTGTCACTAGGGTTATTCGCATACTCGTGGCATTGCGCAACTCTGCAGAACTGAAAGCGCTTTTGAAAGATTCGAAAGCAGAAAAGGAAATCTTCGTGGTGATGCAGGCAATCGACAAGCTGGCACTCGAGACCAATGTACGGTGGCGGCATTTGGTAGGAGACACCGCAGATAATAATGAGCCGAGCAAAGACTCCCGCAGAATACTGAAGACATACCGATCCGCCTTCCGTGAGGGACTACATGAGGCGCAGAAAATCAGGGAAGATCTGAAGCTTGTTGTGATCAAGCGGGCAATGCTTGAGGAAAGCCTGGGCCTGCTCGATGAGAAGGAGCCAGAATTGGACAAGACGATTCGAAGCGCCCTGGCAGAGGACAATGTGGATCTTGACACGACATTAAAAGTGCTGAAAGTCTCGAGACCGGGCCGTAGACGGGGTACGGTCTCTTTCCCATCTTCCCGAGCTTCGACCAGCTCGCCAACAACAACGGGAACGAAACGTCCCGCTAGGCCAGCCCTCAGGAAGGACAACGTATCCAGCGGCGCAGGGACTACTATCACCGTCACCAACGCGGCGCAGCAGATTGCAGGCATCAAGAGACAACTCGACGACCTTGCTGGGAGTCACGAGCCTGATGCGGAAGCGGAACGGCAAAGGTTAAAGAGCGACATGCGGGCTCTTAGCGTGAAACGGCGCCATGCCGCCGCCAACTTGTCGCGCGGCAAACGTCGAGCGGCGGCTTCTATGTATGGTCCCGAGAGCATACAAGTGCAGAAGTATAACCACGCGCTCCGCAGAGTAGAAGCCACTGGCCCGAGACTAGCGAATCTGACGCCGACGGTTGTGAAAAGTGCACCGCACCGCGTGTACTGGCCATTCCACCAGAGCACCTCCGCTGTTGACGACACGATGAGATACGATGAGGTGGGCACCGCAGATGCGAGTGGCTCGTCACCAAAGCCATCCGATGTTTCGAAATCGTCGTCGCCAGAAGCTGAACGTGATCAGAGCGAAGCGCAACTGGAGAGTGAGTCTGGCGCTCAATTCGACTACCCTACGCTTGACCGGGACGCCCCGGTCTCGACAGCCCGGGCGCATTCTACCAGTCATGCGCTTGTTGATGACGGAACGAGCGAGCGAGTGGAACCCGAAGCTGTCACGTCGAGTGATGTGAGCGTGGCGTCTGAAGATGCATCTCTGGCCCCAGGTCAGCCGGACTTTGCGCCGCCGTCTGCATACAATATCTCCCCTCAGGATCGTCGCATCGCCGCCTTGACCTCCCGAAGCAGTGACGCAGCATATTGGTCCTATAAGCTCTACAAGGACAAAAACGGCCAGCACCCCACGTTGCACTACTGTACGACTGCCAAACGCGGTGAGGAAGTGCTGCAAGACTTACTGAAGGAGAAAGTCCTCGGGTTCGACATGGAATGGGAGCCTAGCGCCAAGAGCACTTCAGGTATCAAGAGGAACGTTTGTCTGATACAAGTCGCGTCCGAAGCGAAGATCGTCTTACTTCAAATTTCGCTGTTCACCGGTGATACGGCCGATGAGCTCGTACCGCCCACTCTCCGTGCGATCTTGGAGTCAGAAGACATCGTCAAGACAGGGGTGAACATATCGGGGGACGCTCGGCGCGTTCGCGAGTACCTCGGCGTGGATTTGAAAGGACTTTTCGAACTCAGCCACCTGTACCGGGTGGTTCGGGCCGCTGAAGGCCATCCTCACAACGTCAACCGGAAACTTGTCAAGCTGGCGGACCAGGTTCAAAGCGTGCTGCTGCTGCCGCTGAAGAAGAGCGAGGTGCGCGTGAGCGCATGGTCCAAGCGTCTGAACATCCAGCAGACCGATTACGCGGGCTCGGACGCGTATGCAGGATTCTGTCTCTTTCACGCGCTTGAGGCGAGGCGGAAAGCGTTGCGACCCACGCCCCCGAGACCGGCGTACTTTGAGCGTCTCGAACCGTTGGTCTTTGCTGATGGACGTCGAGTACCTGCTACTGTCGCCAGGAAGCCGAAGTCGGCTGTTGCAACCGCGGCAGCGGACAATCCTGTCGCGGTGGACGAGGCGGCGGCGGGGCAGTCTGCCACGATGGACGAGCAGGCGGAGGAGGCCACCGTAGTAGACGAGGATGCGGGGGAGATTGCCGTAGTCGACGAAGATGCGGAGGAGGACTTCTACGATGCGGCGGAGTATGTCGATGCGATCGGTCCCGAATCTTCTATTGAAGTTGCCGGCGTGCCGTTGACTGGCCTCCAAGTCTCTTATCCGTCTCTCCCTCCACTCGACGCATCTTACGAAGCCGCCGAGGACGAAGCCGGTGAAACAATCGAAGCGGAAGAGGAGTGTTCGGACGATGATAGCCTCTCCCGGGCTCAAGTAAAGCTGGCCGACTCGTGGATCGCGTCATGGCGGGCCTCATTACCCGAAGGCTCTAATCTCAAAGTGGGCGATTCGACCTTGCGAGCCTACCACCTCTGGCACGAGCAAGACCTGAACGTCCCGCAAGTCGCGGCGTTGGTGAGAGATCCACCGTTGCTAGAACAGACGATCGCGACGTACATCCTACAAGCAATCAAAGCGCACGATCTTCCGTTCGACGAAGACAGGTTGAGGGAGTGTTTTGCAATACTCCCGAACGCGGTGCACTCGAGGTACAAGAAGATTGGCGAGAGTCTATCCCAAAGGAAGGATTGAGGGTTGGTTTGAGGGCATGGTGAGCGAGCATGCGAGCATAGCAAGGCGTTGGAGAAGTCGTGCATCTCGGGGCGTTCACGGGATGAGTTGTATGTAGCTGGCGATATAAGTAGAGGATTGTACTTCACTCAACACAGCGGTGGTACTGTCATCTTCATTCGATCCACGGCATTCCATACTCATCTGCGGTGTTTACACACATATTAACGTGGGTGAGATCGATTTCGTCTGGGTGGCGAGTCGAGGGCAAACGCCCAGGCCAAATCGAAGTTGCAGTGACATCGGTGACGTCCTTGCTCGCGTGTGCGCTGACAAAAGTTTCCCACAAACAGACGTCGAGGCCTTCATATAATAAACAATACTCAACATCTCAACCACCTCGTCCTCCATCCTCTGCAAGTCATCTCCACCACAGCATTCAAGCACCACGCCTCTGTGCTATTCTCCGGCTGTCGGTACAGGTACGTCTCGCACTTCACCAAACACCCTGACCGTTCGCTTCCGAGCCCCCGAGCAATCCAAAACTCTGCTTTTCTTAAAATTCCCTCGTTGTCTCCTCCTCTACCTCTACCTCCACCACAACCCTTCCTACATCCACTGACTCCTCACTGCCACAGTTGACAAACAAGCTACCTTCACCATTCCCCCCTAAAAGACTCGCCTTTGGTCACTCGAAGGCTCTCTCCGCCCACCACGGCCCTGTCGGCCTACAAGCGAACGATCAGCCAAATTGCATCGCCACGAGCGCACCGCGACATCAACAACAGCAAGCCACCCCCAGCTGCCACCATTGGCGTTGCAGCAAGAGCCGCGCGATCTGCTCCTTGAGTTGCACCAACCAACGCCCGCCTCACACACCGACTCTCAGCTGCCGCATAGGAGCCACTTTGGGGTTCTTCCCTTGGTCGGGGAAGACTCTGCGAGCTCTCGCCACTCGGCTCTCACCCGGCTGGCGTTCGCCCCCTTCGAACCACCTTAACACGACTCCCGAATAACCCCCGAAATTACATAAACGCCATCTTTGGCCGGCCTGCTCTGATGGTTATGGCACCTAGCGCCGTCGACACCTATACGGAACATTATGCGTCTATCAAGGCGCATTGTGCGATCACCCCGATCGCCGACTATGCTGGAGGAGTAGAGGGCCATGAGCGCCATGGCGCAAAGAATGCCAAAGAGGTTGTTGGTGCGGCGCTGCAGAAGCACATCCAGGGAGTTGACCCACACGACTGCGAGGCGGGAGAGGAAGATGCATTCTTCGTGGCTGATATGGGCGAGGTCTATCGCCAGCACCTGCGCTGGAAGAGCCATCTAAAGCGCGTCACGCCGCACTATGCCGTCAAGTGCAACCCGGACCCGATGGTCTTGCGCCTGCTGGCCGCGCTCGGCGCCGGATTCGACTGCGCGAGCAAGGCCGAGATTGAGCAGGTGCTGAGCATGGGTGTTGACCCGTCTCGCATCATCTACGCCCAGCCGTGCAAGACGAAGAGCTACCTCAAATACACCGCCAAGCAGAACGTCAAGCAAATGACGTTCGACAACACGGACGAGTTGTACAAGGTCAAGCAGCTGTGCCCGGACGCTGAACTTTACCTGCGTATCCTGACAGATGACTCGGCCAGCCTGTGCAGGTTGAGCCAGAAGTTCGGTGCCAGCATGGATAACACGCTGGAGTTGCTCGTCCTAGCGAAGAAACTAGGCCTCAACGTCGCGGGCGTGGCCTTCCACGTCGGATCCGGCGCCTCCGATCCAAGCGCGTTCCTGAACGCCGTCAGCGATGCCCGGATCGTCTTCGACCAAGCCGCCGCTCTAGGCTTCAACCTCCACACCCTCGACGTTGGCGGCGGCTTCGTCTCCGAGACCTTCGAAGCCATGGCCGCCGTCCTCTCCACCGCCCTGGACGAGCATTTTCCCCCGCACATCCGCATCATCGCCGAGCCCGGCCGCTACTACACCAGCGCCGCCTTCACCCTCGCCTGCAACGTCATCGCGCGCCGCACGGTCGAGGACAAATCCCTCGGCAGCGGCGGCAACAACAACAAAAGCTACATGCTCTACCTCAACGACGGCGTGTACGGCAACTTCTCCAGCATCATGTTCGACCACCAACACCCCATCCCGCAAATCCTATCCACCCGCCGCAAACCCGACGGGTTCGGTAACTACAGCACTGAGTCCCTCACAGACTCGGGCTATACTTCCGCCGAGGAAGGAAGCGGAGCCGACGGGCAGCACCACGCGAATGGCGACAGCGGTAAATCGGTCGAATACTCGATCTGGGGCCCCACGTGCGACGGCATCGACTGCATCGCCGAGCAATGGTCCTCGCCCGAGACCGTCGACGTCGGCGACTGGCTCTACTTTGAGGACATGGGCGCGTACACCAAGTGCTCGGCCACGCGCTTCAACGGTTTCACCGACAAGCACGAGACGATTTACGTCAGTAGCGAGGCGGGCGCGAGCGCTTTGCTTGGGTTTTGAGCAGAGAGATGTGTGGTAGGGAGAAGGCGGAGTCTGGCTTGGCTGTTGTTGCTGTCGGCTTACTGGGAGGCTGGGTGGATGAGGAATGGCATGGTGAGAGGTTGTTCGGAGCGACGTTGTCTTTACTCGGTTGGTCTGTGGGAGGTACGATGGAAAAAGTCTGCTTTTGGCGCGCGTGTCTTTGAATCTGCTTGTACTGTGAGGCATATCTTCGCCTCACGTTTCCTCTCATTTTACATAGTCAATTGTGCTTTCTCTCCAGTCGTTACTACAACGCGTTGTAAGTCCATCTCGATTGGGTCGTAAGCATCATTGGCAAGTCGATAGAAACCGATCACACCACACTACCTAAAAGTAACTCTAAGAAGCCCTATATAGCCTCATCTCATCGACTCATTAATGAAGACTATCCCTCAAAGCACTGGTATCTCAGCAGTCCATCCCTGCCTTTCTCTCATACATCAATACTCATAATATCGCGACCGCGTGTTTTGTCCATGAGGGAACGCCCTCCCACGACGGCCGACAGGCAGCTTGGTGCGGTCACTGGGGGAAGCCGGGACCGGGTCCGGTCCGATGGTGTCACTACTGTCGTTCGAACGGACGTCGACGCCGCCGCTCTGGCTGCTGGCCGCCGATCCTGTTGTCGGGAAGTCGTGAGTGCGGTTGTGGACGGTGCGCTCGCGACGGTGCGAGTCGTTGATACTGGCGAGGGTGTTGGCTAGCTGGAAGGGGTGGGTCGGCTGCGCGGTCCGAGTCGCTGGGGCACGGGTGCCGGTTGGGGGTGGGATAGGGTTTGCGGGCGGACGGCGGGCGGTCGTTCGGATACCATGGGTGCGAGGCTGCGTGGCATTTACGTTCCGGGGCGGTTCTCGAACATCAGCGTGTCGGTTGCGACGCTCCAGACCCGTTCCCAGACGATGGCGCGGTTCGGGCACGGCGGCAGACACCGAGGGTGTTGCGGACGGCCGGTCTGGCAACGGGTCAGCAGATGCGGCCGATCACGGGGAGCTTGAGTGGTACGGACTCCATTGAGGATTCTCCAATGTAGCGTCGTATTGGTCGAGCTCGTCTTGTGACTCTTCGTCTGCAATTTCTTCATTTGCAGCAGAGGCCGGCTCGGAGGGAACGTCGGACTCGGAGTCGTTTGCCGAGGCTGCTGCACTGTCCTCCGTGTTCTCCAACGGCGAGAAGTCACACATGGTAGATCGCGTGTTGGATTGAGTAGAGCGTCCCGCGTGGTGATCCGGCTCGGCCTCTTCTTCATCGCTGGAATTGACTATCGGGCGCTGCCTCAGAACGGTGCGATGCTTGCTCCTTCGCGTATTGACCGCCACAGGATCCTCGTCTTCGGACTCGGAGTCACCTTCCGGCGTCGACCTGTTCGGCGCTTCTTCGTCGTCCACGACGACCACAGGGGCACGTCGTTGGTATGCGAATGGTGGTCGACTGGCAACTCTCTGTACTTCAGTCCCGTCAGAGATGTCGCTGCCGGAACTTTCGCTTTCATCGTCTTCGGAGTCCTCTTCATCGTCGTCAATGAAGCGGTCCATTTCCGAGTCAGGTACCTCGTCCTCGTCATCCGAGTACTCGGAGGTAGTATTGGTGGACCGAAGATGTCTAGGTTCGCCAAAAGCCGCCGCAAACACATCTGCATCAATTCCATCAGAGCCATGATATTCATAGAAACCCGGGTGTGCGAGGCCGTCGTCCGTGTGAGTAAATCCATCCTCTTCGTCGAGCTCGTCGAGTTCTTCGTCGTTTTCGTCGCTCTCCAAACTCTCACCATCGTAGTCGCTGAAGCCAACACCAGCTTCGTCAAACCAGATCCCACAATTGGCGCAATGTCCGTCCTCGACTTCCCAGTAGCATTCCGGGCATCTTAAGACATCATCACCATGGTCGTGAAAGGCAGCCATTGGCGAGCGCGAGCGCGGGATGCGCTTGAAGCAGCCTTTGAACAACCCCCCTCCCACGCCATTGATGTTCGCTCTATCCTTCGCTACCACGTCCGCCTCCTCTTTTGCGATGGTGTGGTGCTCCTCCAAGCTTTCGCCAGCCGGGAGGAGTCGATCGCGACTTGTGAAAATAAGTACCAGCTCGCGGATGACATAGGACGGCGTTGGTTCTTGAGTGATGACTGCACGGCAGTCCGGGCACGTCTTTCTGACATTGCTGGGCAACCATTGTGACAGGCAGCTATAGCAATATGTGTGGCCACAGGACAGTGCGAAGGGTTCGTACATGAAACGATGGCAGATCTGGCAGGTGACTAGGTGGCGCATAGAATCGATGTCGGTATGAAGACTTTTGAGGTCCTGCTCATGCTGACATGGGTGGCCGTTTGAATGTGCGCCGTGCGAAGTGGAACGCTCTCCTGCTGCCATTGCCTCGTGTTCCGATATCTTGATCCGCTTTCGAGTGCCGTTCGTGGCACTGCCATCAACAGTTGTCATCGTCCGCGTGCCTGAAGTACAAGGAACTTTGAGCTCCAGATAGGCAGGCTTGGCTTTCAACAAGGCGACGTAGCGCTTCCCCACCCTAATCACTGTATGTTCGGTCGGTGCTCCGAAAGAAGCGTTCGATCCCTCTTACGACGAGCAGCTTGACGTGGTTGCTGGGCGTGTAGGAGTCGTAAATGCGTGGCTCGATGTCGTGAAAAGGTCGTGCGCGTAGCTGTAAGCTTGTTGTGTGGTCGAGCAAAGCGAGCGCGTAGAGGGCTTATGGCGCGCTGCTGGGGGCAGTCGCTCGAGCGTGTGCGTGCAAAAGACCGAGTGGCGTGGTGAATGAAGTGGCCGGTGGGTGGTGGTGGTTCATGAGTGTTGCCAAGTGTAATCTAGAAGAGCAGACCTGCGTGACCGTTGGCGTTCGATGTCGTCGCGGAATCAAGAACGCGACCTCTCCGAAGCTTGCTAGCGCGCCAAGATAGCACGTGATACAGAACGGCAAGATCCGTACGGATAGCGGCGACAGCCATTTCCGAACCCAGCAAACGCTTGCCGCACGTGCATCCTTCACTTTGCCCGATGTGGCGTCTTACCTCTAACCACAAATTCCATCAACCACCGTGCAAGTTATCAGCATCTAATCCGTTCATGTCAGCTCCTGGGGGAGGAGAAAGCGAGACAGAGTGGCAGAAGGGCGGCTCGCGATTCTCAAGGTGCGCGATTACACATACACCCTGACATTATCAAAGCGGCTAGGAGAAAGTAACATCTACTAGTAAACGAAACAGCGAGTACTTCGACCCGTGCCAGGAAGCGGCCGACCGGAGTCTGAAATGTCTACGGCGTAACGGAGGGGACAGGAAGATGTGCGTGGATTATTTCGACGCGTATAAAGACTGCAAGAAGAACTGGGTATGCGTCTATGAATTCCCTCCTCCAACCCGTACTTTGACATACTGACCTTTGCTCTCACGACAGATAGAGGAGATGAAGGAGAACAAGCGGAGAGAAGGCAAGTCTTGGTTTGGATGATGAGAGGACGTTGGTGTCAAAGTCTGTGCTTGTGACCATGACGGTGCCTGTGTCTTCAGACTTAGGCAAGCTACTTAATGTACAATAGCAATGGTAGTGGGTATCAAACCGGTGAGGCAATCCATGCTGGCCACACGGAGACCTGCGAAGCAGACTGTACATCCCCTCCGGCAGCGTAGAACCATGTTAAGTTTACCGCATCACCGCATGCTGTCCGGAACCTGCATATCGACCTGCTGGGCGTGAACTCCGCTGTCAGGGTTTCCACCACGGTCAATCACACGACACTCTCGTCGGTCTCGGCTCCCGAGCGCCCGTCCTCCAGCACTTTACGCGACTGCGTGGCACTGCCATCGTCTGCCGTCTGAGCTTCCAGACTGGTACGGAGACTGGATGGTCCGAAGATCTCCGTCTCGAGCTGCACATGCTCTTTCATGGCGTCGGGGCCGCCGCGCTCCTGGAGGTAGTCGAGATAGTAACCCGCCATTTCCTCAACCACATCGGACGAAAGGTTCGACTTCCTGATGTCTTGGAACACGGCCTTCACGCGCTTGTGTGTCTCCGGTTCTTGCGCTGCCGAGCTCGGTTGTCTCAGCTCGAAGAAGAGCCACTGTGACCAGAATGGCTTGCTGTCAGGGTACAAGTGACGTTGGCTCTGATAGATCTTCCGGGCTTCTTCCGGCTGGCCTTTGACTTCCCAAACCAACCGAGCCCATTCCGCAGTCAATGCGCCCCGGGTGTCGACGGAAGTATCTGAGCTGTCGAGATGATGCTTCAGCACGTCCATCGCGGCGTCCACTCCTTGCGCACGCCTGTCGAGGTTGACAAGTGCGACGATGGTCTCTAAATGGCTCGGGAGATTCATCAAGATTGCTTCCAGGATTCCCCTCGCGATGGCCACGTAGCCAAGGGAGTCCTCGAAGAAGGCGTAGCGCAGACGGACGGTAGGCTTGAAGATTGGCACGAACAAGCAGCTGGCACGTTGATAGATGTTGCGGACTTCTTCCACCTTGTCATTCCTGGCCTTCATCCACCGAGCGTACCTCAGCCAGAACTCGTCGTAGTTGGCTGCCGTAACCAAGCACCTCTCGTACAGGAACTTCGTCCGTTTGTAATCACCTTCGAGTTCCTCGAAATCGAGGTATCTTCTCCAGTTACTGAGTTGAGGCTCGTCGAGCTCAGTGACGTGATAGTAAGGTCTTTTGATCTCCTGCTCATACGTCCAGCGCTTCGTGGTCTCGGTTTGTGTCCGATGAAAGATCTCCAGATGGAAATTATCCAGTCGCTGCCGTAGCTCGCCTTCTTGGTCAGCCTCCTGCTTCGGCTTCGCACCGCTATCACCTTCGATATCGTGTCTCATTGTCGTGATGACGTCCGCTGGTGCTAGACTACTCGTCGGTCGATTCGCTGCCATGGAGCGATACCGCTCGAAATACCGCGCATACTGGTGCAGTGGAATGTGAATGATGCGCTCGAGGAGCTGAAAGACCCTGTCGTGCGCATCCAGCCGCTCTTCGTACTCGATGTACTTGTCCCAGAATGGATGCGCCAGGAAATCCAAGCCTACACTCTCCGCCGCGCGCTCGAACAGTCTGTGTGAGAGGTGTCAGTAACGTGCACGAGTTAGCAGGGAATGTAGAGGGTGCAAACAAGGAGGGGGTAGGTGCGAACATTCCAAGTCGAGCTCTTGAGCTCCAGTCATGCAAAGAAACCAGCGCTCCGCCCAGGTGATCGCGTGCTACAGTACAGCGCACAGTGTGATGAGGAGGACGTCGAGCACCATCGTCGCAGAATCACATCTGATGGTCGAGTGTAAGACAGGCGCCACTGCTGACTCATGGGTTGGGATCTCACCAATCAGTGCGCGTTGATTGCGCAGTCCGTGATGTTGACCGGACTCCGAACAGTGCTGGAGGAGGTTATGGGCAGGCAAAGGAAAGGGGATACCCGTGCAACTTACTCTCGGACCACGTCGATATCGTGGCTCGTCTCTGTCTTGAAACCGCAGTAATTGGCCCACAGGTCGACAGAAGTGCCGATACTGGCAATGCCACGCTCGTAGACCTGCGCTGCGTTAGCGCCCGTCCACGACATCTTCATCGGCCACTGTGTCTCACCATCTCTGCAGCCTCCGTACCGGCAATGGAGAACTCGAAGTCGGCATATTTCTTCCAGTATCCGAAAAATAGAGGGAAGCGTGCGAGGAAGCGGTCGTATGTGTCCCGGGTGGACGCGATAGCTTGTGGACTCGAGTTGCGATTGAGCCCACCTTCTTGCGCTTCGGCGGCGCGGACCAACTTCTCCCAGTGTTCGAACTCTTCCGGCTCCTCGATCTGGAGGCCCTGTCAACAGTGTCCTTGTGCACTCGAAACTGGCTAGTAATACTTACCACCTGTGCGTTCAGGCGCTGGAGCTCAATGTCATCTGTGAAGCTGAAGTCGGCCATGACTGGCGCTACGGCGGCACCGGGTACTGTCAAGGGAGTGCTATTCTTCGGCCGCGGACAACCCCCAGTAGAGATGGTTCGACTTCAGCGGATGGAGATCATTCGGTTTGGTGGTGAGGGATCTGAAGATCAAGCCGCCAGGAATCACAATCAAATGTTCTCGGCGCATCCGCTGTCGTTGGCCGAAAGCTGTGTTTCGCGCGACCCGCGCTTCGGTCGGGTGAACTATCCTCGGCTCGGCCCGGAGTGGCAGCCCGCAATCTCTCGGTGTTTTCTACGACATCTATTGTCACCTCCTGTAGGTGATCTTGTTATTATTCCAATGCACAACATCATACTTCGAGTGAAGCACGCTCCCAATAATAAATGTCTTCCGCCTTTCACAAAGGTGGAGCTACATGAGACGACACACAACCCCAGTCATGCGTTCCTCAGATCGAAGCGCGAGTCCACCCAATGATTATATATACTTTCTTGCCCAACCGCCTCATAAAGTGTCTGACAACAAATACAAATGTCAGGTGAACGTGACTTTCTTCATGCTCAAACCGCGTACAATCTCATCCAGTTCGTCACGTTTCCGCTTCCGCTCCGCGGCCTCAACCTCTGCATTCCCATCAGAACCGCCGACTTCGCTCTCCTCAGCAGCATCTTCCCAGGTCCACGGACGCCAGCATCGTATCAACCCATCGGAATGTCCCGAGTACATCTCCACGTGACGGGTACGCCATGCCAGAGACGTGGTTCTGTTATTCAGGTTGCGAACGCCACCTTCGGTCGCTTGCGTGCGAGGCAGGCCAGTGACGCGCAAGCGCTTGAGCAGAGAACCGGAATGCATGTCGAAAGAGAGGATCTCTTGCGGATTGGGAAAGTACACGGTGTCATTGCCAGGAGACGATAGGTGACTCGGTGCGATGATCGGCGTGAGAACGGTGGTATGCGTGTTCTTGAGAGCGGGACCGAAGTTGGCAAGGGTATTCGCACCGCTCGTCATGTCCCATACCCGCATTTTCTCATCGAGTCCAGTCGAGACCAGGTATCGACCATCGTTGGTCCACGTGATGCCGTTCACGGCGCCTGCATGGGATTTGCCCCGCTCACGGCGGCGAGCACCTGTGCCTTTGCCGTCGTAGCCATCAATGCCTATGCTGTCCTCCATATCCAACAGTCCGAGGCTACTGGCACTGCGCCGGATGTCCCACAATTTGCAAGTGCCGTCGGTGGCTCCACTGGCGAGAATGTGCTCTTGCTTCGGATGCCATGCGACTGCCAGAACCGTTCCAGAATGACCTGCCAGTGAATGCGTACTAGCGCCTGAACTGAGATCGACCAGGCGGACCGCTGGGTGCTGCGAAGCGCAGGCAACAAGCAAATGGTTTGCTATATTCGACGTCGCATGCGAATACACTATAGACCCCAGATCGAATGTCGCGGAGGCAGTCAGTGTTTCCGAGGAGAAGAATTTCAATGTTTGATCGTAGCCGCTCGTCAGAAAAGCCAATGAGTCGAACGGGTAAAAGGAGATGTGCGTGATGCCTAGGCTCTCCTTTGTAGACGACCTGTAAGCCTTCAGTGTTGGCCCGAATGCTTTGTATCAGCCCTGACTTACCGTGCGACTCGTCCAAGCGGGACGTGAGCGATAAAATCGTCCGAAGACTGGGATCTCGCTTCAAGGTCCCAGATTGCGATTGATGAGTCTGCGCCACCAGAAAGAAGACTGGGGTCGGTCAGTCATTGTCATTGTCATTGTACTAGCTGTCATCATACTGACTATCTGCCCTCGAAGCGATCAACGGTTATGCTATTCACCCCGGCTGCGTGTGCAGTCGCGCGATTTGCGTTGCTACCTTGCGAGCCCGGAACCTCATCTCGCTGGTTGGTATCTATGGCGAACGAGACATTTGGGGCTGCTTGCAGTGACTGAAGCAAGCGAGTGTTCTGCGCCTGGGCGAGAGCTTGCGGACTTATCGACCCAAGCTGGCGATTGAGGAGGAACGAGTTCATGAACGCGTGCGATCATACCAGCGAGTCATCGCGTCGGTGTTCACGAAGAAGTTGTGAATCGTAGTGGCATGGATGTAGATCTCGAAGTAGGTACTTGCAGGTGTGTTTCTATATCGAATAGGGCACGTCTCATCATCACATGGATTTCGTGGCGCGTTGCCTTGAGGAGAGGATTGTGGCTTCCGAAGTTCGACCGAACGATTGTCGCTGGTGTGCTCACGCTTCGCCTTCTTCCCGTTCATTCACGCCAACAGCGGCCACATCAGAGATGGTCGACAACAACATCGGAAAGGGCCGATCTGACTCACCGCCTCAGCATATCTCGGTCTACGACGCTGTCGCTGGCCGTGTCGGCTACGAAGGGTTCTTGACCGAGCAGCGACCATCAAAATACAGAGACACTACAAGCACGTCCGCCGTACCTGTTCCCCCTGAAGAAGTTCTGTTCCGCAGAAAGGGTGCTCCAGCTCGATACGCCGAAGATGATGTTTATGACGCGAATCGTCACTTGCAGCTTCATCAGCGTCTACCGGACTCGGATCTTCTTAAGACAATACATGCTTATGCCGCCGACTATTATGGTGCTTTCTCCAAGAAGGACAGTTCACTCGACTTTCGGAGCATGGACGAGACGGCTCTTCTAGCTATGGGCATCCTGCTTGAGGAAGCTGCCGCCCATTATCTAGGCAGCACTGGCGACCTGGCTCTTGTCGACCATACGGATGCTCATGCTAACACCAGTCCGGAAGGGTACTGGTACGATGGAGTGCGAAGAAGCAAGGTCATTCAAAGTGACGGTCGAAGGGGAGAATCGGCTCACAGATCTACCAAAACCCGTGCTGCCGTTGATGGTACCGCAACCAGCGAACACTCGCAAGATCTCAAGTGATACCGGGTGCACTGATGAGATGGTCGTCCACCGCGGCATTGTCCAGAAGATGCTTGTCGCCAGTGTGAACAATGTCTTAACATACCTCATCACTGAGGAAGGATCTACAACAGGCATTCAGATTAGCGGACCAGGCTGACAGCTGAATCTCGATCCTTAGCGAAGAAGAATGATCTCCAACGGTCCCGTCGGCAAGGACCCGCACAACTGTTTGTGATTGCAAAGGTCAAGCAGGTTGGTACGGCATCATCATCAGACTGCAAAGTCGCTGCCCTGCATGATAGGTGGCTCGCCCACCCACGTCTTACCTCTGTGCAGACTCGTTTCACAGGATGATGGAGCGCTTGGTAGATCAGAACGTTGTCATTGACGGAGAACGCTAGACAAGGCGATAACGCCTTCAGTCTGCTTTACAGGCTATTGTCGTACAGCTGGAGCGCTTCGAAGTTCTGCGAAGGCCCACATAATGTATCCCAGCAACAATCACGTGACAGTACGGCATGCCGACTGTTGAAGCGCTGCGGCCACGAATGGCTCGAGTCTCACTGGGGTGGGCCGATGCAGCATTTATCTGTGTGATCTGTAGACAAGACAGGAACGTGCCTTTGGGCTGCTCCTTCCTCGCTTTGAAAGACGCGAGCTTGGCGGGCTGCAGCCTACATCCGACATCACCTCGTCTTCAGCGTCCCGAATTGTTACATTTCTTCGCACTGTCACATACCATCTCAAGAGTTTGAGGCTCCAGTAACACTACAGCCATGGTAAGCAAATTCCTCAAGGTACATCTCGCCGTATTGCTGACGACCCTACAGGCGCCCAAGGCCAATTGCAACCCTGTCAAGCTCACGGCCATCGCCACGTACTTCCAGAAATCCCGAGTGGCGCACAACATCAAGGACCTCGAAAAGCATCTGCCATCCGTGGGCTCCATCAGTGGCATGGTAGTCAAAGGTGCGGAGGTTTTTTTGATCTGTCGAAGCTGACATGGAACTTTCGTTGATGCCCTGCAGATTACCTTCAAGCGCTCGCAGACGACAACAAGATCTGCGTGGAGAAGATCGGCTCTGGGAACTGGTACTGGTCGTTCGCATCGCAAGACAGAAAGACCCGGCAGAAGGCGCTTGACGAAGCACAGGCAACCCACGACAAAGCCGCCTCCGTCGTGAGCGACCTGCGAGAGAAGCTCGGCGAAGCTGAAGCTCAGCGTGCCGACGAAGAGAACATGCTGGACGGCAATGGCGAGAGCCGGGAGGAGCTGGTGACGGCCAAAGCCGTCCTAGAGTCAGAGCTGAAAGCGTTGCGGAAGGACCTTGCCGCTTACAGCGACAACGACCCTACCGAGCTTGAGCGTAAACGCAAAGACATCCCGAAGTACAAGCTTGAGGCTGAGCAGTACACCGACGAGATCTACTCGATGGAGGGGTGGTTCAAGGACAAGGGTCAAGGTGATGAGGCCATCGCTGCGTTGCGCATGAGCCTGTATGGAGATGAGTATGACGAGGAGGAAGGGATCTTGAGAGAGTTGGAGTGACTGACCTGATCAATGCGGGTCGACCAGATCATCGTCATTCAATCCAGCTATATAAGATGAGATCCGTCTTCTAATGTTGGCCACATCGAAGTTAGCTCATGTGACTTTCGACTACATACGATACAAGCATATGTTACCGCCTTTGCAGAGAACTCAATTGACAGTGGCTCGGAAGTGTCCTGTGACGGTGGAATACCACCGCATGGGTGATATCGTGGTCTACAACTGCGGCCGACAGGCAGTGAAGAATTTTGCGAAAACTGCGCAGTTGCCCTCCATCAGTAGATTATTCATGCTCGAGATTTCTCGCTGAGATTCTGTCGGATGAAACGGCGGTATTCGTTGAATCCACAAGCATGGTTCAAGAGTACCTTTGCAAGTAATGGCTTGAGATTTGTCTGGTGTGGGAGGCCTTGTTCCTTTCAAGCCACTTGCAACCTTCACGTGCTGCTTGTAGTACTGTGGAATGGGCGATGGATGCTTTGGTTGTATCGACTTATTATCGCTAGTCCCAGATGTACGGTCGATATTCATGGAATATCAGTCATCCCGCAGTTATTACACCGTCATAACCCGCATTGCCGCTGTCACGTGCATTCATGAAACCCCGCCAAGAGGGAGTGCATGCAATTCCACGATTACATGTACCTATTGTACCTAGACGTTACTTTTCTCGATCAAGCACTACTAGAAGTACCGGATACTCGAACTCGCCCGCACTTCTCCCAGCTGAGCACTATTCGTGAAAGGAACGTATCGCAATATCATTCTTAGAAGACCAGTTCTTGAGCCAATGGCCGACATGTTGAACTCGAATGCTGGGCCAGCTGCAGGACCAGAGCCTGGACGAGGTGGATCTCGAGGTCGGGGACGTAGGGGAGGAGGGTATAGAGGGGGCGCGAGTGAAGGCCCAGCGCTACGCAGCGAGCGCGGGGACGAGCGATCAAGAGGAGAATATCGAGGCCGTGGGCAGGGCAGAGGACGGGGTCGCGGAGGCAGAGGCAACCGGGATCGAGCTCATAGCCACGCTCAGGCGACGGTCGCCAATGCTGGAGAAGACCTGGTGACCACCCAGCCACCACCGCAGCCTGGGGGATCCGGCGTCTTTGGTGGTCGCCTGACCAAAGACGCCGAGCAAACCCAAGGCGAGCCGCAGGGCGCTGCGACGCAAGGTGAAGATGTCGAGGCCGAGGTGTGCTTCATCTGCGCCTCCCCCATCTCTCACCAGAGCGTCGCACCCTGCAATCACCGTACCTGCCATATCTGTGCCCTCCGGCTGCGAGCCTTGTACAAGACGAAAGCTTGTGCGCATTGCCGAACCGAGGCGGCGACGGTTATTTTCACGGATGAGGGCGAGAAGCGGTTCGAAGACTACCAAGATGCGGACTTTTTCCGGACGGACGACAATCTCGGCATTCGATATGAGAAGCCGGAGATCTTCGAGGACACCGTTCTTCTACTGCGCTACAATTGCCCTGACGCGAGTTGCGATGCGGCTTGCTTGGGGTGGCCGGACCTGCATCGTCATGTTAGGAGCGTGCACCACAAGATGATGTGCGACCTGTGTACGCGCAACAAGAAGGTCTTCACGCACGAGCACGAGCTATTCACACAGCTGGAGCTTCGTAAACACGAGAAGTTCGGCGACGACAATCCGGGTGCCGTCGATCAGAGCGGCTTCAAAGGGCATCCCGAGTGCGGGTTCTGTAGACAGAGGTTCTACGGCGATGACGAATTATTTGCACACTGCAGAGACAAGCATGAACGATGCCACTTATGCGACCGACGGACTGGTGGGAATAACCCGCAGTATTATGTTGACTACAACGCGCTCGAGCAGCATTTCTCCAGGGATCATTTCCCGTGTCTAGATCAGGAGTGTCAGGAGAAGAAGTTCGTCGTTTTCGACTCGGAGATGGACCTAAAGGCACATCAGCTAGAGCAGCATCCCAACGGTCTTTCCAAGGATGCAAGGCGGGACGCGAGAAGGGTGGACATCTCTGCGTTTGACTATCGCCCACAATACCAGGAGACTCCTCGGCGGGGCGGACGAAGAGCTGGGCGAGGCCGTGATCCGAATGCGGAAGCCATGCCGGCAGCAGCGTCGGGAGGTCATATGAGTCGGGCGGAAATGGCGTATCAGCGCGAACGTGACATACACAGCGCGCAGTCTGTCTCCAATCGGACCTTTGGGGGCGGGCTGTCTCGACCCGAGCCTCAAGCGCAGACGGTCCGGCGACCTCCGCAAAATGCGCCACCCGCAGCGTCCGAGCCCCCTTTTGCGTCCTTACGCGACGGAGCTGCTACCAGCGCACCGACATCGCCTCGTCCGGCAGAGGCGTTGACGCCACAAGAGCAGGCACGTCGACTGCGGCACGCTGCCGTGACCGAGCGCGCGGCCAACCTTCTGCGCAACGACCAGGTCAAGCTGAAAGAATTCCGGGATCGTATCTCAGCCTACAGAATCGGTACGGTAGGCGCTGCCGGTCTGATCGACACTTTCTTCGCGCTCTTCGACACCAGCTCCTCCGAACTGGGGAAACTCATCAAGGAGTTGGCCGACATCTTCGAAATCCCCGGCAAACGCGACACCCTACTAAAAGCGTGGGCCGACTGGAAAGCGATCAACGAGGACTACCCCTCCCTCCCCGGCCCTACAGACGCGAACGCAACCTCTGCCGCCGGGGTCCTCGGCCAGGGCGTCGGTGCCTCCCGGGTCCTGAAGCTGAAGAGCTCGACAGCCCAAAGCGGGCGCAGTGTGGGCGCCGGACAGCGTTCGTGGAACGCAGCTGGGCCACCATCAACCAGCTCCTCCGGCCCAGCCTTCCCATCTCTTCCGCGCAGCCAAGGCCCTTCAGGCACCGCCAGCCCAGCGCCGACACCGTCCTGGCTGGCGCTCCGTCCAGCAGCTGCGGCGACGTCATCGTCCAACGCCAGCTCTGCCCGTGCATCCCCTGCCCCAAGCCGCAACCAGTCCTCCGCCAACCTGAGTCGAGCGGGTGCATTCCCCGCCCTGCCCGCGGCCAGGAAGCCCACCTCGACCGTCTTCTCCCCTGGCTACACCGGAACTGGTGTTATTAGAGCTACCTCCAGCAATCCGATGAATGCCTGGTCGACGGCCGGGGGCACGTCCGCAACTACGCCGCCGATGGAAAGTGAGGTCGAGGGCGCCGGTAGGGGCAAGGGTAAGAAAGGGAAGAAGCAGATAATGTTCCAGTGGGGTTGATATTACTCCGAATTGGCCCTCCTCTTGATACGTCGCGATCTGGTTAGCGAGGCGTGGGCGGCGGTTGTGGAGCGATGAATGGATTGGAAGGCGTGTACATGTTGGGGGCGGATCAACGGACACAGATGCGTCGACTTGTGGTGTTGCGCTGTTGCCCGACGTGGGCGGAATCTAGTACAAGGCCGAAGCTGCAAGTGGCCAGGAGGGCATGTTTTGGCCAATGCGTAAACTTGAACCTAAGTAATAAGTACCCGTCTAGGAAGTTGTGACGCCCGCTAGCTTCCGCTCCACGACCGCCAGTCGCGGTCCAAGAAATGCCCAGCGGTTTCACATGCTATGACATCAACGACAAACGGAAGACTGGTCAGATGTTTGTTCTCTGTGTGTGGGATTGCGTGAGTCTCAAATTCTCAATGTCGATTCGGGTGACTTTCGTTGAATACGTTTGCTTGACATACCGGTACGGCTCATAGAGCCGCAAAAGCTTGGTACTGTCACGGACGCGTCGATCAAGGCGATCGAATCTCGAACCCCACGTGGCGATGTCCATCATCATTCTACGCCTTTTTCTTCCAAGGTTCGGTTCTTGGGGAAGCTTTCTCAGGAAATTTCTTGCAAATCCACCCAGAGCATCTTCGTCCTTGGTACCAACGCAACAAGTCGACGCCGCGGCATGTGTTTATGTAGAATATAGATTCACGATGTCGGTGGAACAATCGCACGCCTGGAAGGCGCCGGAAGAGAGACCCAAGCCAATCCATCTTTAGATCCGCTGGAGTTCTATGCCGACGTCACATGTTGCTATCAGACGCTTCCAGGACCACCAACATACTACGGTCCACTCAACCCTAAGTCCCCATCGTCAACGGGTACCCTCACCACATTTAGATGCACAGTGGACCGCTCTGACACCATTGTGGACTCTCACATCAATCATTGGAATGCTCTGGTCGGGCTTGCGCAAGCCATAGCACAGAGTTCTCTGTAGGTATTTTACTCATTTTCAACTGTATCTCAACTTATCCCGTCGCTCTGTCTCATCTTCTGCCAAACATTCTACTGTCTTGCCCGCATTCACGGATCTCGGGAACAGTATGGCACCTCACGCAACGACGCCGGCTGCCGCGGAAGTACTGTCAACTTCACAGGCCGCCGACGAACATACGCATGCACCAGCGCAGCCGCTGAACACCACGAGAAAGCTCATCTGCTTTTCCGGTGTGTAGCATCGACGGTCATCCAACCAATGGCGAAACAGTCGAGCTCACGGTGACTCGCAGACTTCGACGGGACGATTTTCATGCAAGACACCGGCCACATCCTCTTCAACGCCCACGGCTGCGGCTCCGAGCGACGGGCCCTGCTGGAACAGCAGATCAAGAGCGGCGAGCGGAGCTTCAAGGACGTGTCGGAAGAGATGTGGGGCTCGCTAGACGTGCCGTTCGAAGACGGCTTCGCCGCCCTGAGCTCGCAGCTGGTCATGGACAAGGACTTCAAGGCCTTCCACGCCTTCTGCACCACCAACCACATCCCCTTCAACATCATCTCCGCCGGCCTAAAACCCGTCCTGCGCCGGGTGCTCGACCACTTCCTCGGCGAGGAAGCGAGCGGCAGCATCGACATCGTCGCCAACGACGCGGAAATCGACGCCGACGGCCACGTCTGGAAGCCCGTGTGGCGCCACCCGGGCGACCTCGGGCACGACAAGGCCCTGTCCATCAACGAGTACAAAGACCAGGCCAAGATCGCGAGCGAAGACGGCACCATCCCCATGATCATCTTCATCGGCGACGGCGTCTCCGACCTGCCCGCCGCCCGCGAATCCGACGTCCTCTTCGCGCGCCGCGGCCTCGCGCTCGAGGAGTACTGTCTCGCGAACAAAATCTCCTACATCCCATACGACTCCTTCGCGGACGTGCAGCGGGAGATTGTCCGGATCGCGCGGCTCGATGAGCAGAGGACCCAGGGACAGGGTCTGCCGTCCAACTTCAACCCGCGAGCGAACATGTGGCGGCGCGTGAGCTCCAAGACGGCCGTGCCCGTCATTGCGGCCATGACGCCGAGGGAGGAGAGGATGTTTGTGTGGCCGGAGCAGTTTTCGGAAGCGACGAATGCGGAAGAGAAGACGACGACATGATTTTTTGGGTTTGCTGTTTGTTTAGCCGGAGTTTGGTGGGTAAATAGATGCCATGCCGTACATTTGCGGAGCCATGATAACACATAGAACGAGAGTCCAACTCGTGATAGAATGTTCACACCAGTAGGATCAAAGCATGCGGTCTGAAAATAGGAAGAATTCGGCTACAGCCTGTCTGAAGCACCTCAGTGCAGTTTTTTCAAGCGACCACTCCGAACACGTCCAGCGATACTAAGCGTCGTCCGCGACTGCGGCCCTTCCGAACATGATCTACATCGACTGCCCCTTCGGCACCTTCTCATACGCCGCCCTGATCTCCTTCAACTCCCCAACATTCTGCACCCACTTCGCCAACGCAGGATACTTCTCCAAACTCAACCCAGCAAAACCATGTTGGTAAACCCAAGGATAAACATGATAATCCACCGCACTGGGCGTGTCACCCGGGAGGATGAACCTCCCGCCATGCCTCTGCAAATGTCCCTCCAGCACCCCATAGCACCGATAACTCTGCTCCTCGAACCGTTTCAACGCATCCTCGTTCTTCTGCGCATGGTAATGTTTGAACCAGTTCACCTGCCCCATCATAGGTCCCAACGTCGACAGCAAGAACGCGATCCACTTGTCGAAATCGACCCGGTCCTGTTCGGAATCGCCCCGCGGACCCAATTTGTTCTGTTGGTCGTACACGCGCAGCAGGTAGGCCATGCACGCGCCGCTCTCCCAGCTCACGACGCCCGTGTTCGGGTCCTCGACGGCCGGCACGCGCCCGTTCTCGTTGATCTGGGTGAACTGCGCGCCCTTGACGCCGTTGGCGGCGTCGCCGAATTGCCAGAGTTTGACTTCGTAGGGGAGCCCGAGCGACTCGAGGGCGGCGGCGATCTTGTAGGGGTTGGGGCCCGTGCCGTGGGCGTGGAGGACGAGGGGTTTGAGGTTGGAGGACATGGTGGATATATATTTTCTTTCGTCGGATTGGAGGTGTGTAGAGAGTGATGTTCTTACCTTTCGATTTATACGTACCTACTGATATCGTATATGTATGAACAATTGTTGGTCTGAAGTGCTGTGACGCCATCCACACCCCACGTACATGTATTGAAGATTTGAAGTCCACCCAACGTCCACGGATATAGAAGGTCGCTTAGTAATCAACCATCACATGACAGGATCCACATTGCCTCGAAAGAGAGTGATATGAACATTGAACGACAACCGTCTGGCTGCAAATTACAATCCTCCAAATGACCCTGCTTCGACATCTCGACTTAGTTTTGCAAAGATGGCAGATAGAAATCATCGAATGGGGATGATGAAACTTCATATTGCTGTGGTTCATAATCTCGTATAATAATCGCTCGTTCAGTCATGATGGGTTCATGGGCAAAGCCAGCAGCACGCATTTGCCGAGCCTGGTGTAGGTAGCAAACAGTCCGACCCAGTGTGAGGAAGATGCGTCGATATACCCTCAATCAGCACCAACCACATCCTTCACCGTATGTAGGTTCAACTGCCCCTTCTTGCCCCAGCCTTTCTGGCCCGGCGGGATACTCGGCCGGAAGTGCTCATACATCTTGAAAGCGCTCCCATCAAGCTCATGCTCCTTTCCTTCCCATCCTCCAAGGGCTTGCTCGAACGATAGCTTGACTCGCTCATACTGCTCATCCCCAAACTTCTTCTTGAGCGCCGCTTCGCTGCCCTTTTTCGGCTTATCGCCGACCTCAGCATGACCGTCTTTCATCCGTAACTTGAAGCCCATGACCTCGATCTCCTCCAGCTCCTCCTTCTCGGCCTTTTCCATGCGTTTTCGTCGGCGCTCCTGAGCTTCGCCTGGATCCGGCTTGTCCATCGTGCCGATGGATCTGCCTTTGGAGATGGCCGTGATGGTCGCTATCGCGCCGCCGACGCTCAGACATGTGTCCCACGAGACGTCAGGGTACAGCAGATGCGTCACGCAGGAAGTCCATAGCTCCAGAACAGGTGCGCGGTTGATGGTGATGTGGTCATCGTTTTCCTGGGGATCCTGTTGGCTAGGTGGCGCTGCTTTTTGAGATTTAGACTGCTTGGGTGTAGACTCACCCGAGTCCGCCTTGCGCTTCTTGGAGTTCACGGCTTTGCGCTGTCCAGTCTCGTTTGCCTTCTTGCCTTCGGTCTCCGTGCCCTTAACTTCCTCGAGCGTAGGCTGCTTCGTCGCGCTTCTCGTAGCTGCAGGCATTCCGTTGTCCAATACAGTACTATCCAGAAGCTAATGATGTCTGAGCTCTTCTTGTTGTGGGATCCAGGAAATTATGTGCTTGGGTGTGTGGTGGATGGCAGGGGGACGGTGGTAACGCGGTGGAGGGTGCAAGGTCACAGTTGTGGATTTGACCCTGACGACCGCCACCGATGTCGTTGTTCAGCTTTTTACAACTCGAGACCCAAGTATATAGCAGCACATGTCATGGATCAGTACAGGCTATTATTACAGGCAATAATGACATGGGCTGTCGTCAAGTCAGTAGCGCATGTTTATCTGCCATACAAGCTTCTCGACCTGCTTGTGCCTTGGGAAGGACAGCATGTTCCGTTTGTGATCATTTAGAACATATCTCCAGTGACCTATCATATTGGAAGATCACATCTCGAAACGCGGGCTAGGGTCTGCGATCCAGCTGCTTGTAATGAGAATCCAGGACGCAAAACCGTTTCGTTGGTATGAAGTATGAACACTTTACATCGCTAAAGTCCGATACCACTCCCACTATAACTCCCAAGCGCCGCTCAAGATGCTATGACAGTGTAGGAATAGTAGAACGTACACACTACTGCTGCTTTCCCTTCTGCGCTTGGGGACCCATCTCCTTGGCGAACGCCATGTAGGAGACCTCCAAGCCGGCAATGGCCGTGATGCCAACGTAGAGGATGAGGATCAGTAGGAGGCTGACCGAAAGACCCATGAAGATGGCTGCCGCGCGTCAGTATGGGGTATCGTTGGCATGGTGACTTCACAGATGGGTGTAAGAGCTTACCGGGTGACAAGAACTGATACTTCTCGAACAAGGGCAAGCTGGACTGCGCGTCGTCTGTGCCGTTAGACTGTCGCCGAGCAAGAGCGTTTACGCGCTGGTTATGCAGCTCTACGTCGCGCTTGAGATTCATGTGGAGAGGTGACTGCTCGTCCATTTCGTATGGAGGATCTTGGTGCTCTTGTTGTGAGTACAGAGACTGAGCGGTCTTGTACGATCCGCTGAAGATGATCACCCATGGTCGGTCTTGGGAGAGAGTCTGCAGAATGGTGTTGATGTGATCGTCTGTATGCGGTTATTAGCCTCACTGTGATAGAGGGTGAGGAAGCACACATACCCGTATCCGCAAGACGCTTCGATCGCTCATCACCCTTCACTTCCGGTAACGATAGATATAAGGCCGCCCTCGGCGTCTTTATCAACTTCAATATCGCCTCATGCCGCCACACATCAAGGTTGCATATGTCCGATATCCGCTCAGCGACCTGCTCCAGGTCCCATTCTCCTACGACTTCCGGGACGGATGTGGTCTCCAGCTGCTTGCTTGCGGTGCCGTTGAGCCAACTGTGTAGTTGTGGCATGGACTCCGTGCTGATATCGCTCGCCTTGACCCCGGGCTGCTGGATCAGGATATAGTATGATGCTCGCTCGCAATCCGAGAGGCCGGACATAAGAGTGTTCTCAACATCTCTGGCGGGAGCAATTTGTGGATTGGAGTAGGTGACGCCGAGTCTATACGTGCAGTGACTTGTCAGTAGGTGCCTGCTTTGCCTTCAAGATGGGTAGATGGCGTACGACTTCTGAGACAACGTAAAGAAGGGCGCGGCGTGTTTGAGAGCATCAACAGCGCTGACCGCCAGTAGCGCTCCTGTCACTTTCGAAAGCAGCATGTTCGTGATGCAGTAATGAACAGAATCGACTGGTCGATCCGACGTCGTGATGCTCTGCAGCCGGCGTAGCGTAGAGAGCCACCTCACACCAGACGCCGAGGTTTCCCCGGCGCAAACCCCAAAGTTCCTAGTCAACTTTTCGCGGACGAAGAGACATCACTGCAGTAAATCAGTAACAACTTGCCATGGCTCCTGTATCAAAACGTCGCAAGCTCGACGAACAACCGAACGAGATCACCTTCGATCCCACGGCGCGGCAGGATTACCTCACAGGCTTCCACAAGCGGAAAGTAGCACGAGTGCAGACAGCACGCGATGCGAACGAGAAGAGGGAAAAGGAAGAGCGAGTCAAGGAGAGGCGGCTGGTATGAACGTACGGACACGGCTGAGGGTCTCGGAGCTGACAGTACGGTTGCGTGAGCAGATGCGAGAACAGAGACGGGAGGACCTGGATAAGCACGTGGCCGAATTCAATGCCGAATTACGCAAACAGAATCCGGATTTGAGTGACTTGGAGTCGGATGCTGAGGTGGTTGATAGTGGGAAGCAGGAGGAGTGGGAGGGTATTGATGAGAACGAGAGCGTTGCGCAGGAAGACGAGTATGTGGACGAAGACAAGTACACTACGGTGACGGTCGAACCCATGGGTGGCATGTCGGAGGAAGACGAAGACCAAGACACACGCCATTCAACGCAAGCCGCAGCACATGGTGACAAAGGCACGGCGGGTGTGACCAAGAAGCGGCCATGGAGCAAATCCGCATCCGACGCCAACGGTGTCAGCAAGCCGAAGCCCAAGAAGAAGAAGTTCCGATACGAGAGCAAAGCAGAGCGAGCCATGACCAGGAAAAAGCAGAAATCGAAAAGTCATGCTGCGAAGGCGAAGCGAGAGGGCAAGTGATGATACGTATCGCGTTGCTGTGCTGCGCTTCCACAGCCAGGGTATTATGCAATTGCCAAGGCTGTATCTAAAACCCGTGCGTGTCAAACCAGCTCCGCCGTGCCCATCTACCGCTCACAACAAACGCGGAGAGTCGAGGAGCGACGCTCGCTTGTCGTTAGAAACCCGCTTGCCGTTGCTCTTACCGAAGGAGCTCGTCGTAGTCGTGGAAATAGTCACTGCAGCACCCAACCATTTCCCATATCAGCAAACTTTGCGAGTGCTGCTGGTAGGTAGGATATGCAAGGCCGTGGGGTCGGTCTAGATGTTACCGATCTCCGAGACGAAGTCGTCGAGCTCCTTCTTCGTATCGGCGTATTTCTTCGCCATCTCCTCGTACTTGGTTTCCCATTGGTCGCGTGCAGCCTCGAGGGCTTGCACTTTACGCTCGTAGTGTCCGGCCTTGACGTCTGTTTGGCGGAGCCTGTAGGGTTGTCGCATGTTAGCATTCGCAGCCTTTTACCCCTGGTGCAGGTCCAACGACGATAGGATTGAGGACAAACGTACTTCTCATTTGTCTCTCTCAAGTTCTTGTCATTCTCCTCGGCCTCGTCTTCCAGCAGCTGCAATCTGCGCTGCAGCGTTTCGCTTTGGGTGCCATGCTGTGCGCTCTCGTCCGCGGCCGCTTTCAGGTCGCCGTGTGACTTCTCCAGCTTCTCCACCTCGCCCTCGAGTACGTTGTTCTTGTGTTGGAGCGAGGTGATCTCTTGCTCCTTTGACAGGTTCTCCTGCTCAAGCTGCTTGACCTTTGACTGCAATTCCTCGACTTTGGCGGCGGATTCGTCGGCTTCGATGCGGAGAACGTTGACACGCTATTGGCGAGTTCTGTCAGTATGTACGTATGTTCGACCTGACTGTGCATGCAGTATCAGGCCAGGCATAGGGAAGTTGGTCGTTCGAAGCAGGCATGGAGGGGCACGTCTCGGGGCGGCCTACCTTCCTGATGGCGTCCATCTTCCTGATTTCCGAAAAAGAGAAGTTGACGCTGCGGTGTGAGAGGTAATCAGGTAAACAGGTGTCGGTGTGTGGCGAATGTTTCTTTGTGAGGGATTGTTTGCGTTCCGAGTGGTTGTTGTCCCGCAAGTCAGCAAGTGTTGGTGGGTTGATGCAGCAGGTGCCAACAACGAAACGCCAAGCGCCAGGGTCTTTGCGTTCTCGTCCCAAAACGGATAAACATAAACAGTGGCAACTGACAAGTCAACACAGCCGCGACAACGTTTGACCCACCTCGATGAGCATCCCGGCCCTGATATCGAGCGAAGATGTTCGCGCCGCGGAATACGAGTCACAATGAGAACGCCATCTATGAGCAGCAGACCGCTGCAGCCGCCAAACCACTGAACCAAGGCGTCAAGGGCCTCGCACCGAAGACACCGGGTCACAGAACCGCTCCAAAGACACCTTTCAAAGGCCCGCAGAATGATGAAAATGCTGCCTTCAGAGGAGCGAAGACAGGTGGTAAGGGTAAACAAGAGGAAGGATCACGCGATGGGAAGGGTGGAAAAATAGAGAAGACTGCTTTCGTGACGCCTGCTGGTATGCTCTGCCATCATCTGCGTTAAGTGTTACGGGATCACTAATGGCTCGCAGGACCACGCACCGCAAGAGCTCCGCTAGGGAACAAAACAACCAATGCCAAAGCGGCCGCACTTCAGACCCCGGGCCCTCCGGCTACACAAGACAAGCCCTTAGCGAGAGGCACCAGCCCCCGTCTCCGCAGAGCCAAGGTCAAAGTACACCAAGCTGAGGCCGACCCTCTCAACGACGATGCGGAGGAGCGCGACATCGAGTACATGCCACCACGTGGAGTCCCACTGCCGGATCACCCAGACGAATGCTGGCCACACGACAGGACGTACCCGCAGTTGGAGGGAAAGAACTTCACGAAGGGTTGGTGGGCACAGGCTCAGCCGAGTAGAAATGAGGGTGACGATGACGACGAGGGCATCAGTGACTTCGAAGGAAAGATGCAGGCGTTGGAGGAGAAGGAGAGGCAGGCAAAGCAGCAGAAGGCCGCAAGGCAGGTGTCTGGAGCCAAAGTGAAGCCGCCATCGACGCTGCGATCGAAAGATGCAGCATCCGCGCTCTCCTCCATGGCGAAACCCTCGTCTGTTACACCATCCTTCGCGGCTCCCACTGCTGCAGTCAAGGCTCGCCAGCCAACCGCAGTCGCGTCAAAGAAGCCGTTGGCCCTCCCCTCGTCAGCTCGAGCCAACATGCGCCATACGGCGGCCAAGGTGGCTTCGAACACGACGCTGGGCTACTCGAAGGGTAGGGCTGTCTCGGCAAACAATCGGGCTCCACTCACAGACGCTCGCCGTCCAACACCATCAGCGAACGGACAAGCACAGAGGGCGCCGCCTACGGGAGTGCCGTTCGGTGGAGGCACGACATTGGATGATCTGCTTGGGCTGAGGGACCTTCACGTGATCGATCGTGAGGGCGACGATGCGGACGAGCTTGGTGGGTTTGGTCCAAACTCTGGCGGCGACGACGACGAAGATGATAGCTTGGCGAACTTCCAGCTGGAGCCTGTGGAGCTGTAGATCCACTGACAATGGCCACTGGGCGAAAGGGCATGAGGGCTTCGCATTCCACTAATCAGAAACTATCAAGGGCAGTTTGGGACAATCGCAAATCGGAGTCGCAAGTTACGGCTGGTCAAGAGATGACGTTCACTATCAGAGTCAGGCGTTATTGTAGTGATCGATATGGTCAGGATAGGCAGACATCACCATCCATCAAGGTCGTTTTTGCACGAGATAGTGAGCTATAGTTTAGCCGAATTGGCCTTCAACTCACCAAGCCAACCATGCTTGTTTTCCGGAAAGAACTCCAAACGAGGCTGCGTGCGATCTTGCAGCGATCCCGCATGCAGAACTACCAAACCGGCCACTTGGGGTGTCGTCAGATCTGAAGCGAAAGGGCAGAATGTCAGCATCCATCGCACAAACACATCGGACTTGCTTGCCATCTCGCAAACATACATAAAGGGGTGCCCTGCCAGCACATCGTCAGCAACGCCGCATACGCAGGAAGCGAGCAACAAGTAGTCCACTCACGCATTTCCCACAGAATCGCCTCTGGAGCACGTTTCCGCTCTTCGTATCAACGTCTGCGTAAGTCTGGACCAGCTCCTCGCCATTGGTAACGGTGAGCTCGGCATTCATGAGGCGGTAATTGTGCGCGAAGGCGCTGCCGCTGGTTTTCTGGCACTAGAATCGATGGCACCGGAGATTCAGCCCAGGTCCTAGCCGTCGAGATTACTCGTTGACCCTACGGATACTGACATTGCTGCAGTGGCACACCACGGCTCCTTTGTCGACGCCAGTCACGCTCACCGAGACGAAGTTGCACAGGCAGGTGAATGACTTCGACGTCCTGGATTTTTGAGTATTGGAAGACATTGATGACCCGAGATCGAGATACTCCCAGAACAGTGATGCAAGTGCCGTTTCACAGAAGCAGATATGATGGCGGAAGATGGAAAGACGTAAAGGCAATTGTACTGTATCACGTCCACGAGTGCGAGGCGACTCGACTCGACTGAGGTTGAGCTTCGACAGCCTCGGCTGTTTTCGCGAGTTGCACGGCAGAACTTCGACATTGAAGTCGTGTCATAAGAAAGATGCTTCGCCAACTCTACACTTCCATCATCCAGACATGCGCGCCCAACTGACGCTCGATCTCATTCTGGATGCTGTCCTGGAAGAAGGCTGAACGCCCATCCAAGTGGAGAATACCTCGTTCATTCAACGCAGAGAATGACCCGACTGGCAACCGTGTAGACTGGTGACAGTCATATCTGGCCCCTTTCCTTCATCAAAACCCAGCAGCCTCTGAGGATCAGTTTGAGACTGCTGTACGAGGACGTACAGACCAAGAATCCGCGTCACTGGAAGTCGGAAGCAGTTCCAAGGCCCTATCAGGGCGCAGAGCAGACACCAGGACCCCTTTATACGGGCAGTCGCCAAGTACATTGGCTCAAACAACGATGTTCGACAGTATATCCTGCGACAAGTGATAGATTGGATGCTCCTGCTGCCAGCGTGGAACTGCCCGACCACCGCGTCTAACACTCGCATTGTCCCAGTCCGGACCAGCTACGATCGCTGAACCCAGGCATGCTTGTATCGACGGCTATCGGCGGTATTGAGTATGTCAAGCCTCATGACTGCCGTTCGACGCGCCGTGATGGGGGTGCTGGACTCCGCAGACGAGGCCGGAAGGCTTCCGGCCAGGCCATTCAGAAGGCATCTTGATATCATGCAAGCCCGCCAAAGGCCGGAACAAAACCGGCCACTGAGTACTTATACACGCTGACTCCCCAGGTAAGTCTGCTCGAACTTCTTTCCTTTCTCTTCCCAAAACCTCCTGGTTCAAATTGTCGTCTTCAAGTTTTTCTCAGCACGTGATACTACCTAGTCACCCTCTCACAACATGAGTCCTTACCTTTCTTCACCCACTTCCACCAATGGTGATGGGCAGACCTCTACCAGACATGATCCGTTCAAGCAGCTTGAGAACGACCCGGCAGTGCTGCCGTCGTCGCTGGACCCGTTCACCATCACCACCTCCACTGGCTTCTTGCCTCTGCACCCTCCGTCAACCAAGCTCCCCACCGCCTTCCATGCTTTGGCCGACATCGTCGACTACATGCCTATTGCCAAAGTCGATGGTACGCCAGGTTTGCTCGCCACGTACGCCCTCGGTCCGACTATCGACAACGGCGCTCTACCGAATCTCACCATGGAGCTTGACAAGCTGGTCACTGGTGACGGCCTCCCTGATCTCTCGGAAGTCACTGCCATCTTCCGCGATTATGCTTTCCTGGCTTCTGCGTATCTGCTCGAACCTTGTTGGGAACGGTGGAACAAGGGTCTGGAGGGATACGGATTAGGACGAGAGATGCTGCCCGCTTGCATCGCCGGACCGCTTGTCAAATCCGCCAACCTGTAAGTTTGCTTGCTGTCATACCCTCGTATTGCTCTGGAAGCTGAGCCAAGACTATAGGCTGGACATCCCACCGTTCATGTCATACGCTGCAGCGTACTCGCTGTACAACTATTGCTTCCATGACCCAGCCATCGGCGCTGCTGAATACGGTAACCTCAGGCTGATCCGCGCATTCGAGCACGGCTTGGATCCTACCTCATCCGAAGCTGGTTTCGTGCTTACCCATGTCGATATGGTGAAGCACTCTTCGGGCCTTGTCAAAGGAGCAGTCGACCTTTTGCGCGCAGCCGATGAAAGCGATCATGCTGGGACCGTGCACGCTTTCGACCTCCTTCTATCGACTATGCAGGTTGTCGAGAAGTCAATGGAAGCCATGTGGACGCACTCCAAGCCCAAGGACTATCTTAGTTCCCGCACCTTCATTTTCGGTAACCCAAATCATCAAGTCGTAATACGCAAACATCCAAGCTGACTACTTTTACAGGTATCACAAACCAATCAATGTTCCCAAACGGCGTGGTATACGAAGGGGAGAACGGCAACCGTCCGATGTCCTTCCGCGGCGAGTCCGGCGCAAATGACAGCATGATCCCACTGCTGGACGCTTTGCTGCAGATTCCCATGCCCCAAAACCCCCTGACGGCTATCCTAAAGGACTTCCGCAGCTACCGACCCAAACCCCACCGCGAGTTCCTCGCCTCTGTCCGTTCCCAGGCGGAATCAGTCGGCGTGCAGAAACACTCCTGCGACACGACGGAGACAGCCCTCCTGTACCTCCGACTCCTCGATCACGTACGCAGCTTCCGCTGGCGACACTGGCTCTTCGCGCGCGAGTATATCATCCGTCGCAGCAGTCACCCCACGGCGACGGGTGGCAGTCCCATCGTGACCTGGTTGCCCAACCAGCTCTTTGCGGTTATGGATCTTATGACTACGGTATGGGAGGGTATGCGAGCCGAGGGAGGGGTCAGTCAAGGGGATGTTGAGATGATGGAGAATGTGAAGGAGCAACGATCGAAGCTCAAGCGTGAGGTTGAGCGTTGGTGCGACGACAAGCAGCGTTCGGCGTAGATGAGGCTTACGGTAGTAGTCTGTGGCTTGGAGATATGGGTGTCGTACCCGTCTGATGAAGGCTAAATACGATTTGTTCGTCGGTTATTCCGTTTATGGCACGACTGAGCGGCTGGCTGAGCACGACAGTATGACACAACTTTCTTCTGCTGGTACTGCCAGTCGGTCCTTGTGATCTCTTCGACACATCGTCGAATACATGGACTTTTCTTCTTCGCCTCATTGGCCCCCAATTATGCTACTTGGCATCAAAGCCCGCTCCGTATATCCATCCCTGACGTCTTTTCAACGCTTGCTTTGACTCGAAGTCTTATCGTAATACTCAACTTCTGATCGGGCAGCTATGCATGCTATGGTTATTCGAATGCACACCCAAGACGTCGATCACAAAGCATCTTAATGAGAAAATGCAGGATTTCATTGTAATAAACTACAGTCTTAAATTACATCGCCACCGGATTACCACTACAGCTGCTGAGCCCTCTTGAAGATCGGCACATGCTCAAAGTCATGGTCCCAGTGCAATTTCCCATTCTCATCCACCTCCGCCGCCTCGTCCGTAGTCGAGATACCCACCGCTTCATTCTGCTCAATCTCCTGCTTCGACACACCCAGCTTGTCGCGTGGGATCCACAGTTTAGGCGTCTTGGAAGTCATGGCCGGTGCGACGTACGCTTTGGCGATATCTTCTTCCTTGAGGGGCTCGGCGTCGCTGTCTTCGCGCAGTGCCGACGGATCGTGGAGCCAGTTTTCGGTTCGGTTCCGTGATTCGGAGATGATGCCATCGAAGAAGTCGGACAAGATCCTAGGCGCTGGGTTCGGTAAGACTCGTAATCCGAGTCGCCTGGCATGTGAGGCGCCGTGTAGTGCTTGTTCGTCGTTGGGGTCGATGTTGTCCTCTTCTGCCAACAGGGGTACTTCTTGCTGCTGCCAGATGTCGACGCCCAGGTACAGCTCCAACGGACGCACCATGCGGTCCATTAGGAAATTGAGTACAGCCGTGACCAAAAGCAACACGACCATCAAGGCAGTCTGAGCACCAGCTTTGCGAAGCCCAAATAGTCCAATGAGGCAAAGCTCGGCGAGGTAAAGCCCGGTGGGAACTTGCTGAAGGGCGCGTTTGTATGCTTCGCCTTTGGTGTCCACTTTCGTCTGGTACACGTAGAACATGTTGTACTTGTAGCTGAGGTAGTAGAAGAACAAGCCGACGGCCGCGAAACCGAGAACCAGAGGCGCGATACACGAATAGGCAATCGCGATCACGAGGAAGGTAGTGAACTTTGGATACCACGATGCCCACGGCGTGCCCTTCATTTGAGCATAGGTGCTGAACTTCTCGCGAGGCGTCTTGTTCATATAATGTTCGGAAAAGAGGTAGGAGAAGAGGTCTGAGTAGTTGAGTATGTTGGACGCGGCGCTGGCGGTACCTTGAAGGATGAAGTAGGTCAAGTAGAAGTTGCTGGCCGTCGGCAAGCTCTGAGCAAGTAGTGTTGGCGCTGACTCGGGGTGCTGGGCGACTTGCTTGACGACTGATGCCGCGCCAGAAGAAAAGGTCGTGACTAGGAAAATCTGGAAGACTTGGAAGGCGAAGTACCAAGCCTGCGTTTTGAGTTCTGCCTGTGGTAGCGTTGGTTCGCCCGAAAGCTTGGCAATATGCCTGAACAGCTTTGGCACGTATGAGACAAACCAGCTGACCAAGAAAGGCGGCAGTAGACCTTCAAGGAGGTCCAGGACGACGGGTGGCAGATCAGAAAGCCAGCTGAGCCAGCTGACGTTATCGGCTAGGTAGTTGACATTGCTGATCGTGCCGAGGATACCCACGGGGATGGAGAAGAAGATGGTGAAGACAATAACGAATACGAGTGCCATCGAAGCCTTCGACAGACGCCTGGTCAAAGGCATGGCGACGATGTTCCACAAGACTTCCTTAGGCTGAACGGCGAGGAAGCGGTCTTGGATCGGTGCTCTGGGCTGGAACGAGATCATCTGGAACGCTCGGTGTGCTGCAGCTTGATTGGAGAAAGCGACAAAAACCGCAGACTGTTCGGGTACGTTCCTGCTTGGCGCGGCTCTGTGCGCTTCTATCCGCTCCGCAATTTCACCAATCGTTTTTCTGGATGCCTCGGTGGGATCGATCTTGGTGCCGACTATCGGCGGGACCCGCTGGGTTGGTCGGTGAGCTTTGGGGACTGTCGCATTACCATTCTCGACGTTGGTACCGTTCGTCATGCCAGGATACCTCTTAGACCGCTTGAGAGCGGAAACAATGAGGTCCAGCTCTGCACGCTCGAGAGCGTAGGCAGTCTCATTTCTCTTTTGAACGAGAGCGTCGAGATCTCCCGTATCTATCACGGCCCAAGACCTGATAGCCTCTTCTCCAAAATACTCGTGCAGCTTCTCCGACTGACACGCGTCTCGCGGGACGTTCATGAAGAGCACCGTGCGAGCTGAGAGACGTGCAGCGTATCTGTCGTCACGATAAACCGCCTGGCGAATGCCGATCAGGCGCAACCGTTCCCAAGCGATGACCACAATGATCCCCAGGAAGAAGCCCCAGGCAACCACGACATGTGCCCAGATATGCCCGTTCTTCGCCACATTGCTGAAGCTGAGCTTATCCAGCTGTTCGGCGTCTCCTCCTCCCGTGGCGTTGATGGGAAGCAAAATTGGCCAGGTGAGTGCGACGCCGAACAAGCAGATGTAGATTGCGAAGCGCAGAAACCTGAGATACAGAGCTGCATCGAGGGAGTTGTGTTGCAGGATAAAGCGGTTCGACAGGATCCGGAAGTCATGAAACCAGTGGCCGCCCCGAGGCCGTGACGCTGGGGTGCGGTCTTTCTCTGCCACCGTACCTAGAAAGGTACGTGGAGCATAGATCTTGCGATTGGAGTTCCGTATACTGACGAAGATGGCGACGTAGATGATGGCCGTTACGAGCGTCGGGATGAAGACAGCTAGGATAGCGCCTCCGGATATTGAACCAGACTTGCGATGCCCGCCATGGCCTCCGGCAAGCGTGGTTATCTCGTGTCTGCTCATGTTTTTGAAGTGAGGACGTAGAGGCTATGGATGTCAAAGTGCAAGTTGTCAGACTCCGACGAAACCACGGATGCCGACGCGTCGCATTGCAGTATCGTTGCCTCGATGCTTTGCGGCGTGAACTCGCGCTCTGCAGTGCAGTCGGATGGGATGAAGCAGAGAGGCAGACGCGAGATCAGGATGTCGATGTGGGTGTGATGTTTTGTTGTATGAGTTGCGGTTTGGCGCTGCCCGCTCGCGTGGAAGTGGACTCAAGCTGCGGAGAAAACGAAACTTGGCGGTGATGGAATGCTTAGTCAGTGGCCAGGGTGCGGACCGGAGCCCGGGCTAATGACATGACTGCACAGTGCATGCACTCCAACTCACGCACGCCGGTACACGTATCGTCTCACTCCGTGCGAAGTAGCAAGTCATGGTATGCGATGCAGGCAGATGTAGGGTCCGAGACTCTACCGTTTACTGAGCTGCAACCCATATCCTCGCAACTCACTCATCTGCTTCGGCCTTGTTGGTCAAGGCGACTTACCCGAGTCAACGATCTCAGTCCTGACCTGAGCACCGCTCTGGGACGGTGAGCATGACGAGCATGAGGCCTTTGACAACATCGAGCTTCGATACAGTAGCAGCACGGACTGCGCCAGGAAGAGGTCCGGCGATTGCGTGCTGGCAGGTTCACGGCCATCAGCGGGGAGCCATGGGTCATGAGGTTTTGGGTATCTTCGGGCGATTGCAGGATATATAGGTCGGCGACGTGGGCGAAGAGACAAGGTATGTTGAAGCTACAGCACCGAGCCCAGGCAAATGCACCCATACATCGCGTGGCGGACTTAAACTCAAAACTCCTTGTGGCTTGGCTAAGGCTACTAATGGGTCAGGCAACATTGTTGTGCACCGCCGCAGGCCAACACTGGACATGTAAGGTTAGTTTGCTCCTTTTCTAATAAACATGTCTCAAGTGTGAATCGCAGCACAAAGGTTCGCAGAATAGCTTTCATCAACGTCACTGCATGTACTTCACCAGAAGTTCACCCACGGAACCTAGGGAATAAATGTTAGTGCGTTTGCAGGCTCATGTGACCCCTCGCGCATCTACTTTCGACTTGGAAGGCAGCACACGTGGTGCCCAGCGACAACAAGCATGACGGCAATGACAGCCATCCCGGGAGACAGTGTCTATTGCATGGCATGCCACGTCCAGCATCCTTCCACTCGAACCTTGGAGCTTTCGTGTGGCTGCAGCTTTTGCGCGCCCTGTCTCGAGATGATGTTCGCCACCGCCTTGAACGACGAGCAAGCCTACCCTCCGCGTTGCCTCGACGGAGCGATCCCTTTCAAGCACGCTCGCCGCCACATCTCGCCAAAGCTGGCGAGGGACTTCAAAAGCAAGCGATTAGAGTACTCGACCAAGAATCGAACGTACTGCCACCAGGCCAGCTGTGACACCTTCATCGCGGCGCAAAGCATTCACAACGGCCAAGCCTTCTGCCAGAAATGCAACGCCGCCACGTGCATTAGGTGTAAGAGGAAGTGGCACTTCGGCTCGTGTGCTGAAGACACTACTCCGCAGGAGCTGAAGGAATTGGTACAACGGGAAGGCTGGAAGACGTGCCCCAACTGCCGTCGCATCGTTGAGCGCGTGGACGGGTGTAATCACATGGCGTAAGTTGTCCACATAAGAAGCAAGCAATCTTCGCGCAAGACGATCGCTGACGGGTAACAAGCTGTCGTTGCGGCTCTGAGTTCTGTTACGAGTGCGGCTCCGGTATCAACGCTTTTGGCGATTGCTCATGCCCACCGGATCGCGAAGAAGGACATAATTATTTTCCCGAAGACGGTGATTGGTAAGGAAGAGGGGATGGGGAAGGTAGAGAAGAGGAGGATCAGGGTCTCAGAGACCCCATGCATGATGAGATCGAGACAGGTGATATACCCGGGAACCTGGGTGCTGCTTGGACAGCCATCGTTGGGGATAAAGGGGGCGAGGCAGGGGCTACACTTTCGACTGCGAGCTCCACGCTGTCGCATCCGACGAGAAGGCGTCATCGACGATCTGATGAAGCTTGCGGTATTCACGAAGCGCTGAGTATAGATGCAAACGTAAGTCTCAAATGAAACTCCAAAGAACATTCGTTCATGCAGCCTGAAGGCCTGTCCGCTCGTTTATGAGGCGGCCGTGTATCTTGGTTCCCCACCTGACTTCTTCTCCGCATGATATTCGCTGCATTGCCGTCGGACGTCCACACCCAGTTTCCTGTTGTTCGTGTACATACCTACCTGTCTGTAACAGTACACGTAGTCGACCGATCGTTCATCCATGCGGATCGTGATCCGTGGAGTGTAGTCGACTTCATGCCGCCGGCTACTAGCGCCCGTATCTTGAAGTCCAATCATGTGTCACACGCCGATAAGCCGGGATCTCAAAATCCATCCTGAATGAAATTCATCGCTGCATGTCACACATCACTGTCTTGGTGATCAGATCTCTCTCACTACAAGATGGGTCTCGGGGCGCCGAAAAGGTGCGACATCCGGGCAAAGAAGTTCGTCCGAAGGCAACTGACCCTTCCACAGGCGCAATAAGCTCTCGCACGACCCGAACAACACCGCCTGGTCTAAGTCTACCGAAAACTTCGGCCACCGCATCCTCAGCAGTCAAGGCTGGAAACCCGGCGAATACCTCGGCGCGTCCAACGCCTCGCACGCCGACCACTACACCGCCGCCAACGCCTCGCACATCCGCGTCCTGCTCCGGGAAGACAATCTCGGCTTGGGCGCGAAAATCGGCGGCGCGGGCAACGCCGAGACCTTCGGTTTGAGTACTCTGTCTGGGATCTTCGGTCGCTTGAACGGGAAGAGCGATGGGGAGGTGCAGAAGCAAGCGGGCCATTTACGGGATGCGGAGTTGCGGACTTATCAGGCGCAGAAGTATGGGTTCATGAACTTCGTTAGCGGGGGGTTGTTGATTGGAGACAAGATTGAGGAGGTTCGAAGGGATGCACTGCCTTCTGAAAAGTCTGTCGTCACGGTAAAGAAACCGGAGGAGACGGTGAGAAGCAGCAAGAAACGCAAGGCGGAGGACGTTACGGATGAGCCGATAGAGGGCAAGCGGCTGAAGAAGAAGAAAGAGAAGTCGATTGATACGCGAGTCGAAATTGCGACCGCCCCTGTCTCTGAAAAGGCGCAAGGCGAGAACCCTTCTACCGCGAAGCTCTCGAAGGACGGAGAACGTCAGTCGGCTGCAGATGAAAGCGTACAGGCAGTTGCCTCCGAGCCGAGCAAGATTCTGCCACAAGCTGTAGAAGATGGCGACAGCAAGGATTCGAAAGAGGCTCGAAAGGCTGCTCGGAAAGCCGAACGTGCAGCACGGCGAACAGACAAGGAGGGCTCGTCGGACGACAAGGCGCGCCTGAAGCAAGAAAAGCGCGCTCGAAAGGAAGAACGGCGGAAACGGAAAGAGGAGAAGCGTCAGCGCAAGGCGGCAAAGCCGGAAAAGGTGGACAATGGGCCAGCGTTACCGACACCGTCATCGGGCGTCTCTACGCCGACGCTGGAGAGCCTGGCCTTTGGTGGGAGTCGACATGCGGTCCGGCAGCGCTACATTTTGCAGAAGCGCATGGCTTCGCTGGATCCACAGGCGCTGAAGGAGATTTTGATGATCAAGGCACCGGCTTGATGGCTGTGTAGTTGGCGGACGCTTATGGTGCTATGGTACGATCTGTCTACAACAATACCATGGTGTTACAGAGATGCTACTATCACCAGCTGTGCAAGCTTCCCCAAGTCAATTTCACGCTTGACCGCCGTCCCGAACACGCCCTTAGGGGGCAGAGTGCTGCAATACTGGACCACTACTGCTATAACACGGAGAACCCATCAACACGCCTCTGCATTGTCTCGTTTTGGCTGCACCACGACTAGCACATCGTCCGGTTTGCGAGGCTTTCACAAAGCGGCTTTACCTGGCCTCTTTGTTCGCGGGCTTTGTGTTGAGTGTCCATTGTCTGGCATCGTACATATGCATGAAACGCCAGCATCGAGCAACATGCTGTCTCCCATGCAGCTTATCTCCCGCAACGGCCTGTCAATACACCGCAGTCACCAGACCAGCCTAGACTAACCAGCCAATAATCAGCGCCACTCTCTACACCCACACCAGTAAAACAGTCCCCCAACCAAATGGCGACGTCCCGCGCTCAGTTCCTCTCAACCGGCCTGGTCCCGGTCCCGACCACGAGCGAACCCTGCGCCATCTGCACCGGCGACCTCACCGCTCCCGTGCAACTCCCTTGCAAGCACATCTACTGCACGGCCTGCGTCAGCACCTGGCTCGGCCAACCGGGAAGAAACACCTGTCCCACCTGTCGCAGCAAGCTCTTCACCCTACCGCAAACCGAAGACCTCCTGCCGTCCACCAGCCGCTGGGCGCAGGTCAGTCGAGCCGTAGCCCTCACGGCAATCGCGAGCGAAGCTGACCTCGTCCACAGCATCCCCACCACCCAACCCCGACTCGACCGCGCCCACGCCGCCGCGAGAGCATATCTCTCCTTCGACCAGACGCTGGTGCCCACGGGTCCCGTCACGCTCGACCTCGCTTTCCTACAGGCCTACGTCGTCGCGATGGGGAATCTCCTCCCGGCTCTGGCCGCCGTGCAGGACCGGTCGTACACTCGGGTGCAGATGACGGAGTGGCATCAGATCCTCGGGCGGTTGTGGACGGTGCTGTTGGAGATTTCGCCTCGGCGGACGTTCGACGCGGTGGGGTTTCCGGAGATTATGACGGATCGTTTGCGGACGCATATGGATTTGCGTGGGTATTACCCTGGACGGATGGCGGCGTTGGATGTGAGGCTGTCGGCGGACGACAGTCCTCGCGGGGATTTGGTGACGCTCTTGAGGTTTTTGGCGCACGTGTCTCGTGATCGCCAGGAAGAGATGGAGGGTCGGGCGAGGACGGCGGAGCGGATGGCGGCGGGAAGGGAGCGGGTGAGGAGGGAAGAGTCGCGTTGTGCGGTGATGTAGAGGTGGCGTTGCAGCAGTTGTAGTATTGAGGGGAAGTCGCAGGGTATGTGATATCGCGGGGCCAGAATCTGGCTGGTATTCCGCCTCTTGTCTGTTCCATTTGTGCCTTATGTACATGAACCCGAACTCGCGCTTACCTACTTCCTTCTTTTCTACGTGGTCAACGGTCAATCACCACCCGTTATTACCCATTCGTATCGAAGCTTTGGAGACTTCATGTGGTCAACACGAGCTCAAATAGTCTACATAGTCACTCATACTGTAAGCCAGGTCGACATCCTGCATTGGCTTTTATTACCCCTAGCATGATGTACTCAGGATGTATCACCCCGAGAGGTCAAGTAGGCCGCCTCACCGGACGACAGCGGCTCGTTTACGGATATTTGGGTGATGTCGAAAAGCACGCAAGCGGTGTGGGGCAGTCCCTGCAGCGGCATCGGTCCGGACTCTGTGGGGTACATGTGGGGGAAGAGATAAGGATGGGGGGACGTGCGAAGCAGCTCGGCGAGGAGTCAACTGGTCTGCGCTGCGAGTGAATGCCCCAGGTTTCAAGCCATCGACCGATCCCCCCGCATTTCTCCTCGGCCCGAAGCCCAAACAATCAATGATGAACCCGCCGCATTGCGCCACCCCTTGAACCTTCTGCTATCGCTTCTATCACTCCCCACCATCCCTGCCGTCTTGATTGAACAACATCTGTTTGTCGACTTGTATCATTGAGCACAACCCGCGCTCATTTCCCCTCCACACGTCCATTACTCTTGCTTCGGCCTCCCACAAACGCACCGTAGATCACCTCGGTCGGCTCGCATCACGCAATCTGGGGTGACGTTGCGGACGTTGACGGGACGCCAGGGAAGAGCTACATTACAGTACCTCCCTTTCCAGCTCCCCTAGAGCCCCGCGAACTCGTACCACTCGGACGAGGACTCTCTGCCGAAGCTCACGCGACTGTCAGAGGCCTTGAGCCCAGCTTCCATCGTCTTTAAAGATCCGTACTTGTGTCGTCCACCCTACGCATCCCACCGCCACCACTTTCACGACAATGGCCGAAGACGGCTCGACCGCACCCCCGTCACCATCCCGTCAGCGCCGCTCCTCTCTCGCCGGCCAGACGTTCGCCGACCTGTTCGGCACCGGCCGCCCCTCAGTCTCCCGCCCTTCCAACGAAGGCACAAACAACAACTCCCCGCCCACCCAATTCCCCGGCCCCATCTCCCAGGCGGCCGCTAAAGCCCAGCAACGCCGACTCTCATTGACCACCATCGGTCTGTCCGGTGCACAAACCAGCACCTCCCCGTACAACTCCTACCGTGGCCGTCAAGATAGCATCAGCTCGGCCAACAGCGGCTCCCTCGACGAGAGCGCCATCGAAGAGGACGTCGGCCCGTCGTCCGTCCGCGAGCCGGCCGGCACACCATTCGCCCGGAGGATCAGTTTCGGTGCCCGAGCTCTCCGGGACGTAAGCGGAGGGAGAGGTAGCGGCGGTGGTGGTGGTGGTGGAGGAGAGGTCGGAGGCGGAGGCTCGTCTCCCGGGCAGAACGGTACTAGATCACCTGCTGCTTCTGCGTCTGCTGCGAGCACAACAACCACACCACCCGCTTCAAAGCAAACCAGGACGATCTCTGCCCGCGCCGCTGATGCCAAGGGTCGAGGTTTGTCCTTTCGCTTTGCACCTGATCCCGTCACACTTTCACACCTTCACCCTTACTACATTCATCCTCAACATGCTTTTCTGAAAACCCACTGACACAATCTTTCCTAGAAGGCTTCAACTGGTCCGACAACTTCCGCACCCGCGCCGAACGTACCGCGTCCATCGCCGGCGGCGGCTCAGGTGGCACCGCTATTCCACCCTCTTTCTCCGCTTCCACCGGCCTCGGACCAGGAGGCAACCACGTGCGCGCCAAGAGCGTCGCGACGATGGAACCCCCCGTGCGGGAAATGCCCAAGGAGCAGAAGAGACCCGATCACTTCCAGGAGAGGATCTTGAAGGGGGACTTCTACATGGATTGAGATACGTCTGCGGCGATGGATGGGGAGATGGGGTTTGCTCTTGCGTACATGAGGGATGTTGCTTGGAGGGGAAGGTGACATGGTTTCATCGAGGCGCTGGGTGCGCGTGCTTGTGCTGGTGTACATCAGGCTCGGTGTAGCGGAGCTAGGAGCTGCCGGCGTCGATGGATGGATGGACGGAAAGGAAGGACACCCACAGTTCGCTTTGTTTTATCTACGATGTCACGAAATTCGGGGAATTCTGCGGCGTCGGGTCGTCGAACACATACGCGCCGGGGTGTAGAATATCGAGTTTGTTGTATGATCAGGGACGGTATGGTGATGTGAGGGCCGCCGCCAGGTAGATCCCGTTAGTGAAATGGAGCTTTTCGCATGATACATTCTTTCCCGATCATCTTGTTTGCTTGGCTACCTAGGTATTTCGAGGTTTACACGTGAGGTTATTGATGTGAAACAATCGTACATTTATATCGTACACTTTTTGTCTTGACTCGGAGGGGCTTGGTGTCATTTGTCCGATTTTTTGGGTGCCTTAGGCTGCCAGCACAGGGCAAAGGTACGTAGACACGCCGCGGACATTCACGGTAATAGTGCTGATGCAGAGACCAGCACCGCCATCATGCGGCGCTTGGGCCTCGCGTCGTCCCACTCAACTGATCGCGCGGTCTAACGGAGATTCTCTCAAGCACGACTGAAGCTGACCCCGGACTTCGCCTCCGGCGGCGCGTTGACGTGCACATGATACCAATCGATCGCCTCCCACCAATCCGCCAGGAAGCTCCGCTTCCCGGGCACGCCGTAGTCCCTCAGCCAGACGTGCTGCCAGGTGTTGACGCACAGCAGCGGCAGCACGCTCGTGCCGCCGGGCGGGAGCTTGGCCTGGGCGCGGCCCGCCTGCGAGAAACTGCCAAAGGTGCCGACGGTGTTGACGGGGTGGCTGTTGTAGTACGCGTCCGCGGACCCGGCGTTCTGCGTGTTCATATCGACGCCCTGCTGGCGGTAGCCGGCTTCGGGGAAAGGCGTGCCGGCGTTGTAGGTGGTCAGGATGCGCCAGCCGCCTCTCGAGGCCGAGCCGCCAGGCCGCGAGATCGCGTTCAGGTCCCGGGCCCAGACCAGCCAGACGAAGCCCGGGCCGAACATGCCCGCGGCGGTGTCGAGGAAGGTGGTGCGGAGGGTGTCGATGCTGCCGAAGGTGTTGATCAGGGAGGCCTGCAGGCCCGCTTGCGTCTCGAGTTTCTTCGGCGCCGACGACAGGCCGGAGAAGAACTGGTGGTTGTTGTAGGCCATGCTCGCGTGGTTGAAGATGCTCGCGGAGAGGGGGTCGCGGGCGAAGCGGAGCGCGAGCGTTTTGGGTTGGGCGTCGTAGAATTCCGTCCCGCTCGTGAGCTCGTTGAGCTTGTCGACCAGCGTCGTTTGGTATTGCACCCATGCCATCTGGTAGGCACTTGAACTGAGCAGGCCCGGAATGCCGCGTGTGCGGAAGATGTCATCGTAGGGTAGGACGGGGACATGGTGCATAGATCGCCGTTGTGGCTGGAGGCGTTGAGTGGAGGAGGAGGAGGAGGAGGGGAGGAGGGAGGCCTTGGTCTGTGGATGCGGTCAGTAGTTGTGCTGGTCGGGGTGAGGGCGAGGTAAGCACGTACGCATGCTGGACATGTCCATGCCGTGGGTGGAGAGGTGCTCAATGGTCTGTATAATCGTCGCGTGATCATCGTGTGCTTGGTATGCGACCAGGAGGCCGCGCCGCAATTGCAACTTTCTCCATGTCCGTCTGCGCGGGAAAACTTCGGGCCTCTCACGCGGAGGATCTCTTCCAACCATTTCACTCTTCCGCCAACGACCTGCGACGGGCGCGAAGGCGTTTCATATCGACAACACATCGATCACGGTTGCTGTCTTAGCCGCCACACACAGCCTCATTCTCTATTGTTGATGTGGTTCACCGTCGTCATGTGGTCGACTTCTTCACTCTGTCGCGCTCAGCACTCACGCGCGTGAAGTGGACAACGATGTCCAAGACGCGCACGGTAAGACTGTCTTGCATCCCATTCACTTTCACCTTCTCTCGTGTCTCTTCCCTCCGCCATATCTATGCAATCATTTAAGCGACCATATCATCTCTCCTTCTCACGCCTTTTCTACCGCGCTGGCCGCACGTTCTACTAATACTCGCCCATTCTCTCGAGTGCCCTCTTTTACAATGCGTATCACTCATCTTCTTCCCTTGTCGTGCGCCCTTCGTCTTGTCACAGCAGCCGTCATCTGGCTACCAGCAGAGTTCGATCCGCGCGAAACCACGTCGCTCAGTCGTCGAGACTCGAATCTCGTTTCGTGTCCTGCTCCGCTTCCGAGCGAGTTCACCTGTCCTCAAGGACTGACGTGTACCGTTTTGAGCACCAACGCCTCGGTCAAAGCTGCTCTTTGTTGTCCTGCTGGCCAGGACTGCTCCCTCATTAGCCCCATCAGTTGCGATCAAAATTTGCAGAATGCAGCGCTGCACCCGGACAGCCAGCTGCATGTCGACCCACCAACAACGCTGGAGGCGTGCGGTGCCGCCTGCTGCCCCTTGGGATACTCCTGCTCGAAGAATCGATGTCAGAAGTTACCCGTTGCCGCTATCGCGAGCTCAACGTCTACCGCTGCCTCCGAGACAACGACGACAAGTACTGCGGGCTCAGACGCAACGACAACGTCAACGATTCCCTCTACCTCGAGTACCGCAGCAGCAGCAGCAGCAGCAGCAACTCTGCCTCCTAGTGGGACTCTTGAGAACCCTGGCTCAGGCTCATCTTCCAAATTCTCCGGCGCCTCATTTGCCGCTGGCTTCATCCCTGGCATTGCCCTTGGGGCCTTCATCGCCGCATGCCTGGTGCTCATCCTCCTGCGCAAACACCGTGGTGACTCCGACTCCTACAACAACGAGAAGCAGAATCGCCGCGATACATTGACCGACCTTGGGACCCTCAGTCGTCGCCCGACCATACACGGCCGGTCGATCTCGGAGCCCAGGGTTGACCCGTCAGCCGGCCACCGCACAGAATTCTCGCGCAACACCCCACCTCGATTACCGGAATGCACACCCCACAGCGGCGGCTACACAGTCGAGGCGACTGGCCCGGTAACTCCAGCACGGACACCGAAAGCAGTGAGAGCACTCTTCAGTCGCTCACCTTTCTTGAACCAAACCCCATCCACTCCTCGTCCTACTCAGCCGCCGGTGCCAGCTCACCTCAAGCGCGGCACGCTCTCATACGCCATCTCCCCCGTCCGGGCGCTGAAGAAGCAGAAAAGCATGCACTCTCTGCGCCGCCAGATGACCGACGCGAGTCGAAGCAGCAGCAACAGACGAAACCGGCCGGACGTCAGCCGGAATGGCAGCACCGAGACAATTCGAGTCCTCATGCCGAGCAACGAGCCGTACACACCGGATCAGAAATCGTTGGCACGTGTTGCTGAACACACGCCACCCAGTCTAGGCTCGGACGCGTATCACGGAAGGACGGGATCTTCGAGTACCTGGCAAACAACGAGCACCTACCGCGAGCAGCCCGCTCACCCGGTACCGCCGCAGGCCAACGCCAATCGAGGGCCGATGACACAGACATACACCCCCACCCGTGTGCCTGCTGCAGCCACAGGCACCCACCAGGGTGCCGGCGGGCTCAGCACGCCTTACACGCCCAGCAGGTACTATGCCGACGGCAACGCCGGGCAAGGCAAGGTGACGGATGTGTTGATTGGGGAGGACGGAGGGTTGAAGGTGGTGCGTGAGCCGGGGGACCGGAGGGATACGACTTTCAGTGCGATGATGGAGAGGGCTGGGTTGAGGAAGAGTGATCTCGTCATGGGGACTGGAGGACGGTCGGCGTTGGGTTGATGATCTTTGCTAGGCAGAGTGAAGATGATGATGATGGTTGTGAGATACTTGGGTGAATGCTTTTAGCGAGCGTGTCTTGAGCTACAGGCGAGGGAGTCATTGTGTGGTCGACAGTCGCTCTAGAACAAGTGATGTACAGTCTTTCCAGGGGATCTTAGATTCACATCGACCTAGCCGGGGTACGAGCTCCTGATGACTCAGCACCGCAGTCGTTCAGGTCAACTCCACTTCTCCCCTCGCCGGTCAAGGTAGCTGTTCTCAATCTCGACACTCGAGCCGAACACAAAGATTTGAGACAGGCGGCGTGTCATTGCAGTCCACTAGCATACCGCACGCGTAGAATCGAGTCTCGGGCGAGACCGAAGGAACGCAATCTCGATAATAAGCTACATTACTATGCCACCTGCCGCCGCCGCCATCCGGCATTGATGATAGGAGTTTGAACCCAATCTTCGAGGCGGGGGTGGAGGGGCCAAACAGCATGCAAACCGGTACAACGATTTGCCAGTGAGGAGGACCTCCCTCCTCGGTGCATCTCGTCATCGTGCCGCTTCAGGAGTCAACATGCACGCACATGAGTGGTGTCAAGGGCGCACGTCGAACGCACCGCGGGTTTCATGTTGTCTCTCCCTCGCCATCGTCGTCTCCTCGACTAATTGTTAGAAATGTATACCCGAAGATACATTCTGTCATGTCTCGCGCTGATCTCGCGGCAATCTCGTGCCTCCCCGGCGTGGGTTTCGCCCGCTTACGACGTATCGAATACACTACTGGATCCCGGCCACAACAAGCTGGGAGCCGTGGCCTCGGAAAGCTCGATATGTAGCACCATCGGCACCGATGCCTTGAAGGCTGGCGGCAATGCTGCGGACAGCTTGGTGGCAACGGTGCTATGTGTCGGAGTGATTGGCATGTATCACAGGTAAGGTTGCTGGATCCCCAATGAGAGAGACTTACGGTCACTGAAGCATGACAGTGGTATCGGCGGAGGAGGCTTCATGCTCGTCAGGAGCGCGAACGGCAGCTATGAGTTCATCGACTTTAGAGAGACTGCCCCGGCCGCGGCGACCCAGGACATGTATGATAACAACACGAACAGCTCGATCTACACCGGCCTGGCGAGCGGCGTGCCTGGCGAACTTCGGGGCCTTTCACATTTGCATCAGAAGTATGGCAGCTTGCCGTGGAGCCAGCTGGTTATGCCCGCGGTGAACGTGGCTCGCAATGGCTTCCCCGTTACGGAGGATCTCGTGAGATATATGGCGTCGGCTATCGCAGGTATCGACAACTTCTTCGTCCACGAGCCAACATGGGCACTCGACTTCGCCCCGAACGGCACGCTGCTTGGTCTTGGGGATACTATCACTCGCAGACGATACGCCGACACGCTTGAAACGATTGCGAAACGTGGACCGGATGCCTTCTACACTGGACCGATCGCAGAAGCGACGATCGAAACCATCCAGAGCAATGGCGGCATCATGACCATGTCAGACTTGAAGAATTACAGCGTGGCTACTCGACCCCCAGCAGCAATCGACTATCGCAACTACAAGATCCGAAGCGGTAGCGCGCCTTGTTCGGGAACTGTTGCAATGTCAGTCATGAAGATCATCGAGGGCTACCCGACCATTGGAGAAGCCGACACCCTGAACCTCAGCACGCATCTGTTCGACGAAGCCGTTCGCTTCGCTTATGGTCAACGATCCGAGCTTGGCGATCCGAGTTTCGTGAAGGGTATGGACGAGTACCAAGCGGACATGCTCAAGGAATCCACCGCGGCCGCCGTGCGCGCGAAGATCAGCCCGCTGCACACGTTGAACACATCCGCTTACGACCCATCTGGCTTCGAGTCTCTGGAAACTCCTGGGACGTCGGCCGTGGTGACCAGCGACGTATCCGGCATGGCGGTCTCGATCACAACCACCGTCAATCTGTTATTCGGAAGCCACATCATGGTTCCCGAGACCGGCGTCATCCTCAACGACGAGATGAACGACTTCTCCATCCCGGGATCCAGCAACACCTTCGGCTACATCCCCTCCCAAGCCAACTTCATCCGCCCCGGCAAACGCCCCCTGAGCTCCATCACCCCCACCATCGTCGAGCACGCCAACGGCTCGCTCTACTTCGTCGTCGGCTCCGCCGGCGGCAGCAGGATCATCACCGCCACGCTGCAGAACCTCTGGCACGTCCTCGACCAGAACATGACGGCCCCCGAGGCTTTGGCCATGCCGCGTTTGCACGACCAATTGGTTCCGAATTCTGTCAGTTTCGAGTACGCGTACGATAACGAGACGGTGGCGTTCATGCGAGCGAGAGGGCATAATGTGACTTGGGTCGCGCCGGGTCAGTCCACGGCTCAGTCGTTGCGGCGTCTTAGTAATGGGACGTTTGAGGCTGCTGGTGAGCCGAGACAGCGGAATAGTGGTGGGTTGGCGGTGTGATTCGGGCGGGTGAACGAGTGGACTCATCTCTCGGACGATATAGATTTGCAATGTGGGCGAATGGCTCGCCGTACTGTCATGGATTCGTTGTGTCTCTACATGTACATGTTTACATACATGTATATGCAGCCAGCCTCGGTAGAGCGGTCGAGAACCTCAGCCTTGAAGTCCCCTTGATCCCGACCACCTCGTCGACTTCCTAGCAAAAGGGTAACGACATTGGGAGTTTCAAACTCCAGAGGTACCGATTCGCGGCGCTGTTGTCTTTACCGGTGCGATCTACCGCCTATGATCGCGTCCTGCCCTGTACATGATGCTGTGCAATGGCTTGTGTGACCTTATCTTCTCCGCTTCTAGGCGACGGCAGGGTGCATGCATACAGCAAGGTCGTGCATCCCGGTCATAGGTACCGCATGCATCACAGACCACGACCAACGAGGGGTTTGCTGACCTGCTCGGTCGACAGGCAATCACCATAGAGACATCGACCAGCGTGCGGCGGCTGGGTGCTCAAGCGTCTGCTACTATTACTCGATGAGGGGGGTCTTGCAAACAGGACGGATAAACTGTAGTAGTACGACGACGCCACAGTATGACAGTGAATGAAGACGGCTGCACTGTACTGTTGAGTCTTGAACCTCACTTGACTGCTTCACCTTTGCTGTTGTTGCTCCTTGTAAACTTCACCGTCAACACGGCATTACTGGGATCTTCGTTCGCATTGACACACCCATCAATATACACAGCCTCGTTACTGGCACCATGGAGAAGCTCCTCTTCCGCACGACGGCTCTCATGATGCTGCTTCTTGTGACCGCTGTTTGTAAGTTCAGACCTAGAGTGGCCGACACGTAATGTTTCTTTGTCGGCCTCATACAGGCGCGAAGCTGAGCTGACCAGCAAACCCCCCATTGCAGTCGCAGTACCTGATTCCGCTCTCACCCACCCGCAGCCTGCTTTCCGAGTAGCTGAAAGCACCACACTCGCTGCAATTGCAGTAGTAACACCGATTCCAAGCCCAGCGCCCACGGTGACCATTACTGGAAGCGAGCATCCCCAAATCGAGCTCAAGGCCCGCGCGATCCCGACGTCGAACGCAGAACCACATTCAGACTCGTCATTGACCGTTGCCAACTCCTTCACCAGCCTCAACACATCATTGACCATCCGGGGCACGGCGGTGCTGCCGAGCAGCGCATCGTCGTCCACTGGCCTGGTGGCGATCGGCTCCTTCACGGCCGCCGACGGCGGGGTCTACGACGTGACCAGCCAGAACGGCTACGTCGTGATCGACGGCAAGACGCTCGCGCCGGGTCAGGGCGCTTTGATCGGTAACGAAGAAGTGAGCGATGGTTCCAAGGGATTGATGGCTCACGGGCAGACGGTGGCGCTCTCAACCATGACTCCGACTGCTGCGGCGATGACTACCACCGAAGGGAAGTCAACGGCGACTTCGGGGCAGGTTAGCAGCGGGACCAGCACAGCGAACATGAATGCCGCTTCCAGTCGCGCCAGCGCGGCGTCGGCTGCTGCGAGCTCGAGTAGTGCTGCTGGCGCGGCGCAGACGGATGTGACAGGGGGACTTGTGGCGGCTGCTGGTGGTCTCCTGGGATTGCTGCTTCTGTGAAAATGTGTTTTGACGCGAACGATACCCTTCTCCGATAGCGAGAGAAATGCCGAATGCGGTGATGAATGTATGAATGGTCCTTGGTTAGCTGAGAGAAGTCGCTGTGCGGATAACATGCCTTGTGGTTGTCCAAGCTGCATGAGTGTGCCAGAAACATTCAGGTACTCGGGCAAATCTGCTTTCATTTCAGACTCGGTCTGCAAATTCTTTTACTTTCAGTGGGAACCTCTCAGTTCTGCATGGTACTGCACCAGGCGGCACCATATTGGAAAGGCGTGTTATTAATCGTCGCAGGTTGGCATTCGTCATGTGCGATTTTGTCGCATAGACAACAAGACATTGCGCGAAGTAGAACATCACCTTGTTCAGTATAGATCAACGACGGTAGGAAGGGGCTTGACTGGGAAGAACACCACAAGGGCAGATATACTCCACACCATGAATCGTTTTTGCCGCCAGAGAGACTGTACTGGCTTGTTAGGACTTTGGCAGTGACCTAGCTACCTAGGTATCAGAGCAGCACTTCTTCGACACGCGATCGCCAATCTCATCTTGTTCCGCTTCTACCCACCCGAACGCCGTCGCTAATGCAATAAGCAGGTATTCGCCTCGAGACTAGGGCGCGTAATATTTCGGCCGTCCCAGAGCGCGAGTTGAGCCGTCGTTATCGAGACTTGTTTGCTTCTCGTCGTCTCGCGCCTTCTAGCAGGGCCGATGCTGATGGTAACGTATGGTGGCACATGGGGACATCCATGCCCAGCCCGTGGCTTGCTCATCTGCCTGGGAAACCGCTGGGAGGGCCTGGAAAGCCTCTGCCGCCTGGCTGAGGGGCGAAACCGGCTACGACAAATGTCAGCATGACGATTTGAATGATATCCAATTTAAACGTCACTTACGAGGGGGACCTCCCATGCCGGCAGGAGGTGGGAATCCGACTGCGAAAAACGGTTAGTATGCTAAACGCCCAGAGCCTTCCCCTACGATAAACTCACGAGGTGGTCCTCCGCGACCAAATGCGCCAGCAGGTGGTCCTCCTGGGAAGCCACCACCCGGAAACCCCGGCGCTCCCACTCCCGCAGCCGGGCCTTGTAACCCAATACCAGCGCCACGCCCAGCTGGCCTCGAGATGCCCGGTCCAGCCTGCATGACCGACGGCGCGCCCGCAGCACCGCCTGGCGCACTCGTACCCAGCCTCGCAGATGGATCGGAAGGAGGTGGTCCGTCGACTGAACATGAGACGACCGTAGCCCCTCGGACAATCGCCAGACCCAACATTCGCTTCTCCTCTGTCTCGACCACCTGTCCCGACGCCCCTGCGCCCGGAGCGCCACCTGCCTTGCTCTTGCGCTTCACTTTGCGGAACTCCTCACAATCTGCCAGGACGAGGTTCATGTGCTTGTCGAAGGCGAGCATTTGGCCTACCAATTGGCGGCCGTCGTTCATGGTGGCTCGCATGCGATAGTTGATCTACATCGTTGTGAGTACGGGGTGGTATATCAGGCGTCGCTTGTACCGATACTCACGAAACCTTGCTATACCGTATATCAGCAATCTGTCCATGTCAACGCAATGGCCTTTGCGTTTGAGGTAGAGGTAGACTTGACTTACCATCTTGCCCTGCTTGTTCGCCGCAGCCATGCTGTTGTCGTCGCGTGCCGGGGCACGTCTCTACTTCTAGTAGGCCTGTCTGGTTCTTGAGATGTTTCTTTTCCGGATGCGTGGCTTGCAAAGTCGAGTGTGATGGTTGGAAAGCCAGCACGGCGCTCACACGACTGGCGCGCAAAAGTCCGCAACGCTGGGTGTTCTCGAAGCTCGGACCATTTTGACTCGCGGTGTCTTGGCACTCACCACAAGCGATTTGCTCCTCCGCTTTCATGACCGGACAACGAGTTCGCGTATGAACTGACTATCGACAACAGCCATAGCCAGGACGTGACGGATCACTAGCACAATGGTGAGTCCTCTACTATCGCTGCCTATCGTTTGCGGGGAACATTGGTGCTCCCGCGACATATACCGGACTTTGAAGACATACGAATAGGTGATTCGAAAGGCTAACCATTACCTCTACTTCAGGCGAAAGGACAATCCTCCCAGCAGCAGGCCGATGGTCAGAATGTCGCCGGTGGCGCCAAGGACAAGAGCAGCAACCCTATGCGCGAGCTTCGCATCCAGAAGCTCGTCCTCAACATCTCCGTCGGCGAGTCCGGTGACAGATTGACGAGAGCGGCCAAGGTGTTGGAGCAGCTGAGCGGTCAGACACCTGTCTACAGTATGTGCAACTATCCAGCAAACGAGACCAGGCAAGCAGGAAGTGGCAAGCTAGGAGGATACTGACACGAGCTGCCCGTAGGCAAGGCCCGCTACACCGTCCGTACCTTCGGTATCCGCCGTAACGAGAAGATCGCCGTGCACGTCACAGTTCGTGGCCCCAAGGCGGAGGAGATTCTCGAGCGTGGCCTCAAGGTCAAGGAGTACGAGCTGAGGAAGCGCAACTTCTCGGAGACCGGCAACTTCGGCTTCGGCATCTCGGAGCACATCGACTTGGGTATCAAGTACGACCCGGGTATCGGTATCTACGGCATGGACTTCTACTGCTGCATGTGAGTTGTGACGCCGTGTCGCACTGCAGTGACGGTTGAGCGCTGACGATATTTGTGACAGGACCCGCCCAGGTGAGCGCATCGCCAAGCGCAGACGCTGCAAGTCCCGCATCGGCGCCTCGCACCGCATCGACCAGGCTGAGACGGTCAAGTGGTACAAGAACCGATTCGAGGGTATCGTCCGGTAGAGGCCCCCAGCTTCCTGGAGTGGGCAAGCGGGATCTTCAAGAGCGTGGCACTGTCTGGGGTAACGGCGCAAAGAGCATGGGACAATTCCAGATAGCATGAAGTTACAACCAAAAACTGGCCTATCAGAGCTTGACTGCTCCTTACTTTGCGACGCGGCCCGAACAAGATCGCATAATGGAGGCTTCACGTTTGTCGTGAGACTAAGCCGTTTAAACCATTGATCAGTGTCTCAATGCCAGCTCGCTCTCCTTCCAAGTGTGCCGATCTGGGTTGAAGGTAAGAAGTTATCTCCTATACACAACATGGAACCACCACCTGGTTCATGCCACCATTCTACCATGTGGGATGCTTCCTCATATCCTCAATTCTCGAGGCTTGGGCCTTGGCATCGACATCGTCTTTTTCAAGTAGATGTCCGTTAATGGTGTTAGACCTTTACGAGGAAAGCAGCCACATCATGTCTTTCGCCTTTTACTCGATTGGTGTGTTGCAGCGCACAGATGTCCAGAGTCACGTGACGTTATGAACGTAAGGTAATGTAGCAATCTCTCAGCTGTAAGCTCACAACAAGTCGGGCAGCCACTGACACCTGCTGCGCTCTGTTCTTTCCGGACCTGAACCAGTATATGATGTGTATCTCTTGCGGCCGACTCGGTATGACCGTCGACGTTCGCCGAATGTATCTCTACTAGGGAGGGGGTGCTGAGACGCGCATCACGTGCGACAGGTGCCCGTCTGGTTGCCTCGATCGTCGAACATTGTCTGCGTCGACGGTGATGTTTGCAAGATGCTCGCCGGTGCGGGGATCTCGGTTTCAATTCACATGGTACCGTCATGCTGGTGGAGATGGAGGAGAAGGCGAACGAGAGACAGGGGGTGATCAAAAGTGCAGGTGGGAATGTAAAGTCGAGCGCTTGGGCCACCTGAGATTCCGTCGGCGACTCCTCACAAGTATCTACACCACTTCATTCCAGTCTGCAGCCGCGTGTCTCTCGTGTCTCGAGATCACCGTCTCCCTCACCATCTGCACCACCACATCTTATACCGGTGCCTTGTCCCATTCATCTATCGACGCGTGCGCATCGCGTTCTCCCTCACCTTTCGCGGTCGCAGTCCTTGCGCGTGCTGCGACGGTGTCTCCTCCCACTACACCACACCCAGCACTCGACAACACGGGCAGGTTGGCATGGGACGACCGTGAAGTGGACGCGACATTATGTCGCAGGCGACTGGTGGTGTCGAGGGCATCCGAAGGAGTGCCTCGCCAGCAACGCTGAAGCGAAAGCGGGACACACCTGACTTTTCCCATCATCCACGCCCATCACCCAATATCTCTGCGAAAGCCGTCAAGCTTGCGAACGGCGCCGATCCACCATCATCTACACGACCCCACGACAAGTCCAGCGTGAATGGCCGGAGCAGTAGCAAGCAGTACCGCTCACCAGACTCCGATGAGTTGCACCAGTCCGACTCGGGTGACACTCTTCTCGGTGTCGGCTCAGCTAGCTCACTTGCCAGCACCACCTCCTCTGTGTTCAGCTCTAACTCACAAGCTTTCGCACACAACAGGAAAGCCTCACTTGCCAATGGCCTCACGCCCTTGACCAGCCATTCAGACTCGTCGCCGCCCAAAACCAGCAGTCCCCACACCTCCAGAGACATGGCAGAGATGGCGACTACAGCGGGCGCTCAGAACCCTGCCTCAGAGACCGTTCCCGCAACGACGCCTGCCCCCAAAACGCGCCCGCAGATGCTTCCGCCACCACGTACAGCGAGAGGGTACAGAGCGGTATGGGATCCGGAAATGGACAACAAGCTCAGCAAGGAAGAGCGAAAGCGCGCCACAGTGAGGAAAAGAGAATTTGGCACCGAGGTACGAATTGCATTTCATAACTTGCTGAGCTTGAACAATATGATACTTGTGATATGGAGTGATGAAAAAACCGCTCTGTACCCTCGCGCTGACACCCTGGTGATGGCAGACATACGAACCCGATCCGCCACCGGATCCAAGATTGGCAATACCAGGCTACATGTCCGGACAGTGTAGGTCGAAGAACCAGCCGAGCAAGGCCATTCTGCGCATTGCGCCGTACAACCTACCACCTTTCAAGATTGACCGGCATTCGATCGGACCTGGCGAAGCGCAGCAGGTGGTAGCATTGGGTTTTGACCCTTTCCTTCCAGAAGCCACGCTGAAGCTCAATTTCGGCACGTTTGGCAGCGTGGCTTCAGTCCAGCATAAGACAGACCCAGAAACGGGCAGTTTCCTGGGGATCGCGTTGGTCAAGTACCGGGACAGCTACCGAGAAGGGCAAGAAGTGTCTGCGGTGGCTGCAGCTAAACGAGCTGAGTCCGAGTTCAACGGCCAGCGTATCGGCTTGCATACTGTGCGGGTCGAGCTCGATCGCGAGGGGCGGAGATTCAAGCGGTACGTGGATCATGCGCTTCAGAGGGCACGAGAAGAACGAGCCAAAGAGCGCCCCGCCACTTCTGGAGCTCCACCACCACTACCTCCCGCGGCCGATACGAACAAGCCGGTGACAGACTCTCCCGCGCCTCCTCCAAATGCGCCCAAAGGCCCCTCGGGCAAGGCGGTGAAGCCACCTGAAGGGCCGCGAGCAGCGACACTTCCTAATTCGCGATCGGGGCCTTCGTCATTGATTGAAGACGAGCCAGTCCTCGGCAAGATTAAGCGGAAGCCGTATCTACTCATACCGCATCATTCAGTTCCTGTGCTTGGAACCACGATCCCGCATCTGAAGAAGCGCTTGAAGGCATACGACTGGCGCGAAGTCAGACTTGATCGAACTGGCTACTATGTCATTTTCGAAGATTCGAAGCGGGGCGAAGACGAGACGGAACGCTGCTACAATGAGTGCAACAAAGCCGCGCTTTTCACCTACCACATGGAGATGGAGTGTCAGAAATATGGTAACCCGAATTACGAGCGCAGCCCGAGCCCCGAGCGCGTCGTGGCGGAGAAGCAGAAGCGCGAGAACATGGAGCGACTCAAGCGAGAGGACGCGGAGGACATGGAGATCGAGAAGAAAAATCGAGCGGAAAACCTGGATCCTGTGCTAGGCGCACTGGAACGGTTGCGCGTCGAATTGCGAGACAAGATCTTGAGCGACATCAAGACAAGGGTCGCGATCCCCATCTTCCACGAATGTCTTGATCCAACAAAGCATGTCGCCAAGCGTAGGAAGCTGGGTCTTCCAGATCCGTCGGACAATGAAAACAAAGCGCCTGCATTGCTTTTGAACAAACCTGGAGACATGCCCCCGCATACTCCCAAAGGCCGGCATGGACATCCTTTGTCTCATTCCAGACCATTGCGTCCGCATGATCCAAACCAGCAGCGCGGTAGAAAAGGCGAGCGCGAGCGCGACAGAGTGCCCACGAACGTTTTTGCGGACGAGCGAAGACGAAGGCCTGCTCCGAAACCGGCGCACACCAGAGGCCTGCATTTCAGGTTGCAGCAGATGTACGCCGAAGAGGAGGACTCTGACGATGAGCACCGCATGTCGGTCACACGCGACACGGAAGATCAGGAGAGTCGGCCGCTCAGCCGCGCGAGCAGGACTTCTACGCCCTTTGATACTGAGTCGACCGCGGACACAACACCCCAGCACAAGCGTCGGAAGACGGAGACATGGGCAGAAGAGGAGGAGAAGGAAGTGTTCAGCGCGTTCCACAAAGAGCTTCTCGGTCACCTCTTGCACAAGGAGCCTGAAGACCTTGCGACTCGGGAGCTAGAGCAGGTCGTGCACTCGTTGCCCAGGAGTTCCAAGTACGCGACACGTGCGAAGACCGAGCTCTACATTCGGCAGCGGTCGAAGGCCGACGATGATCTGTTTCAGGTTCAAAGCGAGCAGAAGCTTCCCAGCGACGGCCTCATCGACGAGGCCGAGCTGGCGGCGAAAGAGCAAGAAAGCACACCCTCTGTCGATCTCGACGTCAAAGCGATCAAGGAGAAGGCCAAGAAGAAGCGCAAGACCAAGAAGCAGATCCTGGAGGAGCGTGAAGAGCTCAAAGCCGAAGTCAAGAAAGCGAAGGTTTCGAGCAAAGCTGTCGCTGAAGAGACCATCCACAAGGTGGAGCTGAAAGAGCTTGAATTGGAAGCTGTGGAAGAGCTCGAACAACCGGACGTTGCTTGGAGCTTCACACATGACAAACCGCGCCGGACGGTCGAAGATGACTGGGGTGTGGTGCTGGACATTGACGGCTGGCAGGATGCCATCAAGGACGACGAAGACCTGGCTTTCGCGAAGAAGGCGCTGACAGGAGAGCCGAAATCGACTTTGGGAGACGCCAAGCTTTGGGCCTGGAAGCAAAAAGATATCAAAGTCCTCAACAGCGGTGCGCAAGGTCCTGTGCGGGCCGAGACTGGCATCGAGGGCTACTACGTGCCCAACGTATCCGGCAGCGCGCGTACGGAAGGCTTCAATAAGATCCTGAACGAAGAGAAGTCCAAGTACCTTCCTCATCGCATCAAGGTCCAGAGGGCGCGCGAGGAACGTCAAGCGCAGGCCAAGGCCAACCCAACCGCGGCGGCCGAAGCCGCCAAGATCGCAGCGGCCGAGAAGATCGCAAGCACTGCCACTTCGCGCAGCAATCGTGTCAATAATCGGCGCCTCGTCAACGATATCAACTTCCAGAAGCAGAGCCTGGCGACGGCCAACAGCGATGCTGACGTGGCCATCCGCTTCAACCAGCTCAAGAAGCGCAAGAAGCTCGTCAAGTTCGACCGGTCCGCCATTCACGGCTGGGGCTTATACGCCGAGGAGAACATCGCGATCAACGACCTGATCATCGAGTACGTGGGCGAGAAGGTCCGGCAGAAGGTCGCGGATCTGCGCGAGCAGAAGTACGAGCGGCAGGGCGTCGGCTCGTCGTACCTCTTCCGCATGATGGACGACGAGATCGTCGACGCGACGAAGAAGGGCGGCATCGCGCGCTTCATCAATCACTCGTGCGACCCGAACTGCACGGCCAAGATCATCAAGGTGGAAGGCACGCCGAGGATCGTCATTTATGCGCTCAAGGACATCTCGAAGAGTGAGTCCACCTATGATCATCGTCGTTGCGCAACATTAGCTGACACTTCCTCGCAGACGAAGAGCTGACCTACGACTATAAGTTCGAGCGCGAGTATGGCTCGACGGATCGGATTCCGTGTCTGTGTGGTTCGGCGAACTGCAAAGGGTTCCTCAACTGAGGTTGGGCCAGGCGCTTTTGTCTCCTCTTTCATGCATCAGGTCTTCCTCGCTATAGATATATAGCGAACCTTTTGTTTGCTCGGTGCACGAAGTAGGTGCTCACGGGCTACTCAGGAATGGACGACGGCGTGCGGTGACCGCCCTTGGCAGCGAGCCAATGGAGCGTTCTGTGTGTATATATATTGGGCGGGCCAGGACCGAAAAAAAGCTGTAGGAGGCGTCTTCGCCTCGAGTTTGATGCGCTGCAGGCCAGAGAATGGCTGCGCTGTCCTGCGTGGGTGGAAAGTGAATCGAAAGCGCATTCTGAGGCATATTGTTATCAGCATTCTAGCCGGTGACTGCCGTATGTTTGGACTATATCTGTCAGAAAAAAGTTGCTTGTTGATGAGGCCTATCTCACATGGTAGTGCCCTTGCGTCATTCAAGCTTCGAGAGGAAACCCCACAGTGGGATGATGGTGGGCTGTTCTGTGCTAAGACTCACGGAGCTTTAGAGCAGACGAGCACACGACAACACCTGTCAAATTGGACAACGTCCGCAAGGCTATTGTCCATCTGTACCCATAATGGCTGGAATCAAAGGCATAGGCGAAGCGCCCACCTACGACGGTACGATCCCATCAACCTTAACGAGCGCCAAACAACCCTGACCATCCCCCTTCCCTCCCAACAACAGGCTCCCCGCTCCGCATCGGCATCATCCACGCCCGCTGGAACACCAAAATCATCTCCTCCCTCCTCTCCGGCACCCTGGCCTCCCTGCACGCCGCCGGCGTCCGCGACGAGAACATCGTGATCCAATCCGTGCCCGGCAGCTACGAGTTACCTTACGCCGCGCAAAAGATGTACGTGGCGTCGCAGAGCCAGGCGGCGGTGGCGTCCGCTGGGGCGGCGGGGTTGGGATCGTTGTTGGGCGCGAGCGCGGCGACGGATTTGTTGGGTGGGAGTGCGACGGATTTGACGAAATTGCCGGCTGCTGCTGGGGCTGGGACGAAGGACGAGGAGCAGGGAGGAGGGGCGAAAGGGAGTCAAGAGCCGTTCGACGCGGTGATTGCGATCGGGGCGTTGATCAA
>Ga0058704_10000027_pt1 | contig 69651 bp, 75 predicted proteins | sample AgamicMgSfe_FD_71363 | JGI IMG/M metagenome (GOLD analysis project Ga0058704, IMG submission 71363) | Agave microbial communities from Guanajuato, Mexico - Mg.Sf.e | ecosystem: Host-associated > Plants > Phyllosphere > Phylloplane/Leaf | place: Guanajuato, Mexico | collected 2012-05-30
CAGAACCCCATCGCCAAGCTGACCGAGTCTCCCAAACGTCCACCTCGGGAATATTCCTCTCGTCCTTCAGTCCTGTCGTGGAGCGAACTGGTATTTGTCTCTAGTCGCGACGGTCGTTGACGTCGTCGAAACTTGGTGACGCTCACATCGCAAGGCATCCCGGGCTGAACGGCGCGCTCCGCCGGCTCGGTCCACTTATTCACGGGATCACGCGTCACCCGCGCAGCTCACCCTAGATGAACTCATGCGGTACATGTATTGAGAGAACATCGCGGAACCATGTCAACATGCCTGGGCACAACGACGACCTTGCAGACGAAGCAGAGCAAGCGATAACAGACGCCGTTGCACCGCTGCCATCGAGTCAACACCACACGCTCAAGTATCACCTCCTCGGACCGTCGCTCACCAAATCAGGTCAAGATGGCGTCGATCAGAAGAAGGTGTCCGAGATCATCTACAACGCGTCCAAAGGCAGCAAATACTTCAACAACGAAGAGAGCAAGGACAAAACCCTCACGATGAAGATCAACCGCATCCTCGCTAAGAAGCACGAGCTGGAGCGCATCGAGGCGCAAGGTGGATTGAAGAATGACATGCGCAAGGCAGACGATTATATTGAGGAGCTGGAATACGGTAGAGATGTGAGCCAAGCAATCGTGCATATCGATTGTGACGCCTTCTACGCGGCCGTGGAGGAGCTAGATCGACCGGAGTTGAAAGAGGTGCCGTTCGCGGTGGGTGTGGGAGTGCTGACGACCTGTAACTACATCGCGAGGAAGTTTGGGTGCAGGAGTGGCATGGCTGGGTTTGTGGCGGACAAGCTGTGTCCCGATCTGATCCACATACCACTCAACTTCGAAAAGTACACCGCCAAGGCGAAGGAGGTCCGCGCCGTCTTAGAACAGTACGACCCACGGTTCGAGAGCGCCAGTATCGATGAGGCGTATCTCAACATCACACAGTATTGCAAAGATCACGAGATGAGCCCGGAGGATGCAGTATCGCAACTGCGAGCTCAGGTTCACTCGGAATGCAAGATTACCATCTCGGCCGGTATCGCGGCAAACGCCAGGCTGGCCAAGATCTGCAGCAACAAAAACAAACCCAACGGCCAGTTTCGCTTGCCTTCGGAGCGGAGTAGCATTCTCGCGTTCATGCGTGATCTACCCACGCGCAAAGTGAATGGAGTCGGACGAGTGTTTGAGCGCGAACTGGACGCCATTGGCATTAAAACGTGCGGCGATATCTATGCGCAACGGCATCACCTCGGCCGTATGTTTGGGGAAAAGGCGTTTCAATTTCTGATGAGCGTTTACCTGGGCTTGGGTAATACCGACGTTAGGCCTACGGAGGAACACGAGCGCAAAAGCGTTGGTACCGAAAGCACCTTTCACGATATGAGCGATCCACAAGAGTTACGAGACAAGCTTCGCTGGACGGCCGAGGAGTTGGAGAAGGATCTGAGGCGAACGGAATCCAGGGGGAGGACGTTGGTGTTGAAGATCAAACTGCACACGTATGAGGTCTTCTCGCGGCAGGTGCAGCCACCGAAAGCTGTATGGACTGCAGACGACTTGTATCGCTTTAGTCTGCCGATGCTACAAAAGCTTGAAAAGGAAACGCCAGGCATGAAGTTGAGACTGATGGGCTTACGATGCACGCACCTCGTCAGTACGAAGAAGGGCGACATTGACTTCTTTGGACGCGCGAGGCTGCAGTCAAGGGGTTCAAGAGATGTATCGGAAGATCCGGCAACGAAAGTCGAGCTTGACGAGAATGGGTGGCAAATATGGCCGGACGAGAATGTCGAAGACCCAGCTCCACACGAGTGGCGAGACGACACGGAGGAGTCTACACTCGAGGAGCGGCATGCGTCGCCAACTAACACTAACGAACAGACGAATGCACGAGATCAACATAGCGCACCTGGTCCGCCAGCCGACTACCACCGTTACGCCAACGGCTTCGCCTGGCGCTCCATCCTCGAAGCCGAAGCAGCGGAAGCGGAAGCACAAGCCAGACTCGACCGTCCACCTGTCGAAAAGTGGGAATGCCCCATCTGCAGCTCCCCTCAGCCAGCTGACGAGAGAGCATTTAATGAGCACATCGATGCATGTCTGTCGCGTCAGACGATCAAGGATATTGTCAAAACAATAAGTGACGGGGAAGTAGCGGAGGGCAGCAACGGACACTGGCCGGAGAGCACGGCGAAGAGGAAGCGAGGGAGGCCACCGAACAAATCTACGCAGGGGGAGAAGAGGGCGAAGAGGGCGAAGAAGGCGTTCTTCACTTAGTAAACGGCATGACGATGTTCGTTATACAGGTCGACACAGGATCTTTAGATACGAGATGAGTATGCTGCGAAGCTATTGAACACCCGTGGACAGTCCCGCATAGACGGAATATGATGCTACACAGGAAACCAGTCCTTACTGTACGCGTCGCATTCGTCGTTCGTCTTGGCTTACGCTGCTGAGCCCGTCTAGTAGAAAAGGTCAACAAGTCGCATCGAGTCTTTACATCGACCTACAGCAAGCTTCTTCCCCCCTTTCGATACTGATCAGGCAACTATACAGTATACAGATATTTTACGGTAGTACTAACACGTACAGGAACTCAGAGATTAAATTGCCGCCGCACCCACGCAATCGGCCCAAAGCCAAGGTTGTAATCGGGCTTCGTCAGCATCTCCAACGGCACTCCGTAGTCCACCACTTGACAACCTTGTATGTCGAGCTTGCACGTATCACTTGGGCCGAACCGGAGACGCGCGATGCCGTCTCGATAGAACATGCGGCGGGTGTCTCGACGTAAAGCATCCCACGGTCTTAGTATGACCCCGGGTGATTTCGTCGGCTTGGACGTGGCGGGAGCCGAAGTGAACGCCTGCGCCTGCGATGGCTCGATGGATGTGAAGGGGATGTTCTCCATCGCCGAGATCTGGCGGTTGAGGAAAGCCTGAGAGGGTGTGGTCTCGATGATGGAAGGCTTCATGAAGGGGAGGGGACTCTTCACCTCACAGCGAAGCGTGAAGGGCCCGGAGACGCCTGGTGCGGGCGCTTTCGCGGTAATCGTTCGGATCAGTCTGAGCGGGCCGAGGATGAAGATGGTGCCGAATAGTACGCCCATTGCGCACGACAGCAGCGAGGTGGCGGTGATGTACCAACGCCTCTTCCTGACCAGGTTAGAATCTTTCTCAGGCATCCCGCCCCGGAGCTCAAGGTAAGCCCAATTCCACGCGCCGAACAGGAGCAGACTGCCGCATAGGTACGAGAGGACGTAGAAAGAGGTGTGATTGGGCGCACGATAGAGCAGGATCGATTCATTCGCTGCGAATAGTTTCTCCATGTAGGCGGTCGATCTCGCGTCGAGCCCCGAAGCCGAGCCTGCGGCGGGCGGTGCTCTCGTCCTCACAGTTGGTGGTCGAGCTTTGACGAGAGCCGGCGTCGTGAACTTCGGCCTCGACCTGCCCTCTGCGAAGCATCGAGACGTACTAGCGAAGCTGCGTCGGCCAGCGACGCGGGCAAACTCCTTTTGGATGCATGAAGGTTTCTGCGGGAGAGCGGCCAGCGACAATGCGTGCCTCCTGAGACAGGTTGGAAGTCGTAAGAAGCATTGGACCAGAAGTGACATTGTGGCTCCTCAGCGCTGTATGTATAACCGCTTGGGTATTGTTTACGTCGTTATGTTAGATGAGGTGAAGTGCAGCCTTCATTCGTTTGGCGGGCAACTTCGGAAGTCCTGTGCATCGGCGTGTTTCGGGCCGGCTCCATGGGCGGCCCAACAATAGCTTTGGAGAGAGCCTCGCTCAGCTTTCCCTACTCCTTTCTCTCTTGGCTGCCATTGTTGCTCTTCGCTCACTCTTGTCGGACGTACTTCATCGGCGGCAGCAATAATGGCAGGCGTCGTGAAGACTGCGCGTTGTTCGGCGCGTCTGGCGAGCCGGCATGCTCCTCAATACGTATCTCGGCGAGGTGGGTTCGAACATATTTAGGATGATCTTTCCTTGGAATCTATACTAACTCTGGCATGGCAGGCTTCAGGGTGTCGGTACGCGACGAGGCAGCACAAAACTTCACCATGCCTGCACTCTCCCCCACAATGACCGAGGGCAACATCGCCAGCTGGAGAGTAAAGGAGGGCGACTCCTACTCAGCCGGCGATGTTCTGCTAGAGATTGAGACGGACAAGGCGACGATGGATGTAGAGGCACAGGACGACGGCATACTGGTCAAGGTCATGCAGTCGGACGGAAGCAAGGGTGTAAAAGTAGGCGAGCGCATTGCGGTCACGGCCGAGGCGGGCGACGATGTGGGTAGCTTGGAGATACCGTCAGAGGACAAGAAGGCAACGCCGGGACAGCCTGCGAGACAGGACCGGCCATCACCTCAGGAGGAGACGGCGGGCGGTATCGATAGGACGGAGAGTTCGGAAAGCGCGGCGGAAGCGCCCCCTTCGTCTAAGCCCAACGCAGACGCGTCCGCAGGGGGAGCAGCAGATACTGCAGGCGCGGCGCACAAGGCATCGGGAGGAAAAGCGCAGAAGCAGAAGTACCCGCTCTATCCGTCTGTGGCGCATCTATTGCGCCAGAACGGAATGTCGAAGGAGGATGGCGACAAGATTCCCGCTTCAGGACCTAACGGTAGATTGCTTAAGGGTGACGTGCTGGCCTTCCTCGGTCGCATCAGCAAGGACTACCCAGCGCAGTCGTCTGCTCGCCTGCTCAAGCTCTCGCACCTCGACCTCTCGAGCATTCAGCTCGCGAAGCCCGTACCCAAGCCAGAGGCACCGAAAGAAGCGGCGAAGGTGCCGGAACCAGCGCTCCCGAGCGCAACCGAGGTCGCCGTCCCCATCTCTCTGTCAGCGGTCATCGCGACGCAGAAACGCGTGCAAGACACCCTCGGCATCTTCCTTCCCCTTTCCACCTTCATCGCCCGCGCCTCGGAACTCGCCAACGAAAACCTTCCGTTGAGCAAGTCGCGTCAACCGACGGCGAACGACCTGTTCAACTCCGTTCTGGGCTTGGAAAAGACCGCCCCCTCGTCACGAGGCCACTTCATGCCGCAAGTCACCGGGCTCGCGCCTGCACCGATCGCGAAACCGATGCGCTCCGCCAAGAGGCCGGACATCATTGACCTATTGGCCCCGAAGCAGGCCGTGCGAAAAGCGCCGAAGGTCCTTCCCGGCGCGGTCGGCGTGGCTACGGGTTTGAACGTGTTTAGCGTTACGGCCGCGCTGGGTGATGAGCGAAGGGCGAGCGAGTACCTCGAGCGCATGAAGTTGGCGTTGGAGAAGGAGCCGGGGAGGTTGGTGCTGTGATTACATCGATTCTGTCCAGATGTGAACGAGCGGGGCGTACTCTCCCTGATGACCATCCTAGGTTACATCACTGTATATATACATTTGTTTGTGGAAGTCCCATCGGTTGATTATTATGTGAGAGATTGCCGAGGTCGAGTCGCTTCCACCCGCCCGATCGGAGCCGGAACTGGAGTTCGCGTGCTTTACCCCACACCGAGGCAGATCGCGGAGATGCAAACGGTTCCCTCATCGCCGCCCATCGTCATCGATTGGCGTGTAGATTAACCACTGCAGCTATGCCTGGTCGGCCTTCTAGGTTATCATTAGCGATGACCTCTAGATGACTGGCCGTTTTCTTTCAATTATAAAGTACGACCATCACCATCGCACCCGTACTCTCATCACACGAGCACCGCATCCATCCCCATCAAGACGGTATAGAACATTTCGTGGCGATACACTTGCATAGGAAAGAACAGAAAAGACAATGGCCGCCAAAAGCGCCTCGGGTCCCGCCGACCACGACCTCAACTGCCTCACCATCCCCGAGCTCGAGGCCCATGCGCACAACATCATGGACAAGCAAACCCGCGACTACTACAACGAAGGCGCCGACTCGGGCTCCACCTTACGCGAGAACCTGGACGCCTACGCCAAGTACCGCATCCGGCCCCGCGTGCTCCGCGACGTCTCCCACATCGACACGTCCGTGCGGGTCCTGGGCCAGACGAACAGCGCGCCCATCGGCGTCGCGCCCACGGCCATGCAATGTCTGGCCCACAGCGACGGCGAGCTGGGCACGGCGCGCGCGTGCCGGAAGGCGCGCGTGGCCATGGGCCTGAGCAGTTTCGCGACCAAGACGCTGGAGGAGGTGGCGGGGGAGAGCGGGGAGAACGCCAACGTGCTGCAGTTGTATCTGTTCGAGGAGCGGGAGCACAGTCGGAAACTGATCCGACGGGCGAAGAAGGCGGGTTACAAAGCCGTGTTCCTTACCGTCGACACGCCGTTTCTGGGACGGAGGAACCTCGAGATCCGGAATCAGTTCAAACTCCCGCCGCACTTCAAAATCGCCAATTTCGCCGAAGAGGAGGAACCGGCGTTGGCGGATGAGACTACGACCAACGCCCCTAACCAATCCCGCCGCCGGAAGAAGGCCGCCTCCGTCGCCGGCCACCACGACGGCACCAAACGCGTCGCGCCCACGGGGCCCATCACCTTCCACTCGCACGCCGCGAACCCGACGCTCAGCTGGGAGCGGGACATCGACTGGCTGAAGAAGGAGTGCTCGCCGGAGATGGAGGTGTGGGTGAAAGGGATCGCGACGGGGGAAGACGCGCAGTTGGCCGTGCAGCACGGCGTCGACGGCGTCGTCGTCTCCAACCACGGCGGCCGTCAGCTCAACGGCGCTCTCGCTACCCTCGACGCACTACCGGAGGTGGTGGAGGCCGTGCGCGGCAAGATCCCCGTGCATGTGGATGGCGGGATCAGGCATGGCACGGATGTGTTCAAGGCGTTGGCGCTCGGGGCCGATTTCGTTTGGGTTGGCAGGCCGGCGCTATGGGGGTTGGCGTATAAGGGTCAGGCTGGGGTGGAGTTGATGTTGAGGTTGTTGAGTGACGAGTTTAAGCTGTGTATGGGCTTGGCGGGCACGACGAAGGTGTCGGAGATCAGTAAGGAGTATCTCGTCAGGGTAGGTCTTCCTTCCTCCTTTACTGATATAAAGTTGCTAACGGTACGCAGGTTGATAAGAGTGGCTTTGTGGCACGTTTGTGATTGTCATAGGATTTCTGGATGTAAGTCGTATTATAGGTTATGTAAATATGTACACAGTCGGACAGGCCCTACACTACACCGAGCATCGATACCCAACAGAATAGTGCATGGTTCCCAGCATCACCGTCGATCCGGCGGCTTCAATCCTTGAATCCCAGTACTCAAGCTCCGCCTCGGACGCGCCGTATCCAAACGCACGTCATGCTTATCGAAAGCTTGAGCGGGTTTCCGCTCATCCAGATCGGGCGTCGCGGTCTGTGAGCGAATCGTGGGCATGGGTCGAACGGTGTGGAAGAGCCTTTTGTACCTCGCTTCCGGCGAACTCGGGACCGGCGATCGAGGCGAAGGTGTCGGCGCTCGCGTGCAGGAGGGGGAGTGGCCGAGAAAATTGGTCCTGGAAGCGATACTGGGTGTGGCGGGCACAGAGGCCACCCCGCGAGCCGAAGCAAAGGCGTTCGCTGGTCGCGGGTCGGGTGGAGAGTCGAAGGAGCCTTCGGAAGGATCGTCATCGTCATTGCCGTTGTCGGAGAGCGGGGTGGGCGAAGTCGAACGCTGGGATGTGTCGTCTGTGGAGGAGATGTACTCTGCCGGACCGGGCACTTTCTGCGAAACCGTGGGCGAGGCCGGCAAGGGTGCGTCGAGCGGTAACTTGATCGCCGGAGGCGCCCGTTGACGTTGGATGGCGCTTCGGCTACTCTTGTGCCGCCTCGACCGACCTCTCTCCGAGCGAGTGGTCGTGGGTCGGGCGAAAGCGTTCATGCGCAGATCGACCTGGCTCGGACTAAAAGCCAGACGGGCAATCAGCTTCCGCACCGCACTATCGAGGGCCAGCTCGACGGCGAGATGGTTGCGGATTCGACTCAGCTTGGGCCAGGTGGCGCGCTCGCCGTTGAACATGGCTCGGGCCATGAATTCGGGCGTCGGGTTGCACAGAATGTGCGGGAACTGGGTGTAGGAGGTCTTGGGCATGATGGTGATGTCGCCCGCGTAACGCTGGCCAAGGACCGAACGCAGCTTCGTCATGGCGTTGGGAAAGATGCCGAGCTCGGCCAGGACGTGCATTCGATGGAGCGCTTCACCTTTGGCCAGATTGGCTAGTGTGCTTAGCCAACTCGGTCCCGGGGCGAGGGCAGAGGATGAAGGCTGCACGTCAATCTCGTCCTCTTCCTTGACGAGAAACGGGACGACGTGAGGGTTGACCTGCGACACGATGAAGTGGTTGACGTTGAGCATGGCCGCCAATTTCGTCATGGGGAGGTCGTTGTCGACAGACCCGTCGATCCATTTCCCCGGCGAATCGTCCCACGGTTTTGGCGCTCCCGTCCGCGGATCCTTGGTCATGAGCTTCGCGGGTGAAAAGACCAGCGGGACGGAGCAGGAGGCGGCGACCGCCGACCAGATCATCACGTGCGGCGCGGTGATGTAGTTGAGCAAGCGTGGCAGCTCGTACAGCTCCGCGCTCGACACACAAATGCTTAGGATGCGCTGCGTGCGGTTGTACGCTTCCAGGAACGTCATCTCCCCAAGCAAGCCTTTCATCACGCGGACGAGGTTGTCGACGTCGTAGATGGCGCCCTGCGTCAGGAGGCGCGTCCCCTTTCCCAAAATGCCGTCTGGGTGTTTCTCATCCTCGAATACATCCAATGCGCCATGACAGAACTGCTGAAGCACTTCGGGAATCTCCTCGTCGATCCGACTGCACAACACGGCACACACAATGCTGCCCGCCGACGCTCCGGAAATGATGCGCGGCAACAAATTCGCTTCGAACAAAGCCTTTACAACCCCAATATGGTTCATGCCTAGGGTCCCGCCTCCGGAGAGCAACAGCGCGCTCCGTCCAAAGGCCTGCCGCGCACATTTCATCTGCTCCAGCGTGGTGCGGGCGTCGAGACCCGCGCTCGGACCGTGACCCGACGCGTCGACCACAGTATCCAAAACATCCACCACCGTTTCAATGTAGTTTTCTATCAGCGCCTTCGTCCCGACGTGGCTGTGCTTGTACAATCCGACATTGCCCATCCCGCCGACGTCCCTCGTCAAAGATGTGCGGATCTGGAAGCGCATATCCTGCAGGTCGCCGTGCTGGCGTGCGTGCTGCAAACGCGCGAGTCTCGTTCGAACCGTTTGCGCGCTGTATTCGGACGACTCGTCGACCTGTTTCCATTCCTCATTGCCTTCGAGTCGGTCTAGCTCGCAAGCCGCCAACCTCCACTCCTCGTGCGTTTTTGCACCCTGCAAACGCAGCCGCTGCAATCCGCGCTCTGCTTCTGCCGGCGGTAGGTTTGAACTCTCTCTGATCCCGTATCCAAGGCTCTCGGCGAGGGAGCTGATCTGATCGAACGGGTCTCGGACCAGGCGTGAGATGGGTTGTAGGATGGAGGCGTGGCCCTGCGACGTCCTCAGCCTCTTCGACGGCCGTTCTTCCGGGAACTCTTCCCCGGCGTGTCTCCCTCCCAGCCCGAGCCATCGTGAGGTCTGTAGGAAGGCCATGCGTAGGCCGAGGCCACGCGTGGGGTGGTGAGTGCAGGGAGGAGTGCGGGGATGGGTATAGGTAGGTATGGTGTTGGTTGACCGGAAGTAGGAGGTGAGGTGGTGGAGGTGAGCATGGTGTCGTGTGGTGACGGGAGTGGGAAAGAGGGTATAATGTCTAATGTAGAACTAAGTTGACCGCTAACGAAATGGAAGGTCATGAGCGTGAGGCACGCGCCAGGATGACGAGGCTGATACATAATAATAATAATCTATTTACCTAGTATGTATAGTATGTAGGTACCCAGAGCTCCCAAACTACATGTACTTCCACGTGCCGTCCACAAGGCCAAGGTCCACGACCCACCCTAGCAAATGCTCGTCGATGACCCGGTCAGAACGAAAGACTGTGAGGCCACAAGCAAAGCGCGACAGACCCACAATGCAGCTACTAGGTCCTTGATGAACATGTTCCTCCGGATGTGTAAAAGGTTCGTGCATGTCTGTACGTCGATCGGGCACCTACATAAATGTACGTACCTACTGTACCGAGTAGGCCCATCTAGAGCCGTAAGAGAAGAACTCGCATGTCCGACAAGAGCGATGTCGACTCGGCTGAAGCGGCTCGCAGCGGCTCGCAGCGGGTCCGGTCGTTGATGATGATTACCCGTAAGTGCTCATATGACCATGACTGTGAGGATCACGCGGGCCAGTCGAACGTACTGTAGTCTGCACATAGGTGATCATTAGGTTATCCCGGGCACATGCACCTTTCGTCCCGAGTCCTGGGACAACAGGACTCGTCTAGCTGCAGCCGAGAACCGGCAACAAGTACATGAACGTGGTACGGTGTACAGTACCCTTCGCTGCACGTGATATCAGGAGGCGTCGAGGCCTCAGATCAACCGCATGAACAAGCCAAAGAATGAAAAATAGCAATTCAGTAATCATTCGTAGCTTCGTTATCCAACACCCACCTTCACTTATCCCGAATTAATCACCCCTCCTCGCCTGCACCACCAGCAAACTACTCCTCACCCTCCCGCTCGCCACAAGTTCATGCGCCACCACACCCAGACACCCTCCTCCTCCCCCTCCGCCCGTCTTGGGGGAGAACCGATCCACACACCTCCCCAACATGACGAGATCGCCGCCGTTCTTGGGGTTCCGCGCCACTTCCGCCTGCGCCCGGGCGAGCGCGTCTTCGATCGGCGTCGATGATGTGGGGGAAGAAGGGGTGTCGAGGATCACTCGTGATTGGAGGTCCGACGAGAGGGATTTTTGCATGGTGGCGAAGAAGGCGGCGTCGTCGTGGTCGTCATCTCCGAGGGACGGTGACCGTTGTGAGGGATGTCGCGGCGCAACGAAGGCTTTCGGCGTGGTGGCGTCTGCGTCGGAGGTCTCGCGACGCTGGTGCTCCTGGTAGTGCACGACCGTTGCGGTCACCTCGGGATTTTCGGCGAGCTGTAGGACGAGTCGGAGAGCAGCACGGCCGTCCGCGCCGCCGAAAAACGGCATGAAGATGTGGTGACTGCGGTCCACGTTCGGGAGCATCGTGGCGTGATCCCGATGGCCGCTCCGTAGGCTCAGCGCACTCATAGAACGCTGGAGCGTGGACGGACGCTGCTTCATACTGCCGCTGAAGCCCTTGTTGACGAACACGGCCGCGGTGCACTGCGCGCCGTCCAGGGCTTTGGAGATGAAGTGGCTGTACGCATCGCTCGCCAGCTTGTTCTGGACACTATCCGAGGAAATGGTTTGCGTTTCGCTGACGCTGCCCGTTTCGCTCCATGGTAAGAGGAGGAGATCGGACGATTCTTCCAACGCTTTGGCCGTGAGGGTGTCGGCGTATGAACTTGGCGGGACGACCGTCACCTCACCCGAGACGGCGAGGTTGTAGAGCTGACCGAGAACTCTAAACGCGTTCAAGACCGGATCGAAGATGCTGTATTCGTCAATCTCCGACACCTTCATGACGGTCGAGCCACGCTCCGTCAGCTCGATCAAACGCACGCCGTGCACTTGGACGGGCTTCCTACGCTCCGAAAGCGCGGGTCCACTCTCTCGCTCGGGCGAGTTCTGTAGCAGAGAAGGATGCTTGTTCTCCACCGGATCACTCGGCTTGCCACCCAACAGTGACACGAATGCCAGCAGCGTCGGCATGTTGTCCAGACGCAGGTAGACCAGAAGGCTCTTAACCTTTGCCGATTCGAGCTTCTGTATGGCGACTGCATCGAGATCCGATGCGCCGTCGTGAATTGCTTTCCCGCTGTCCCAGTCGATTTCGCCTCGCTTCCACGCTTCCAACTTACGCTGGTACCACGGCGGGTACAACGCAGATGTCAAAGGTGTTGTGGCGAATGTGGTGACCAGTGCCATCACGACAAAGATGGTAAATGTCCGCTGACTCAGAATCTTCGCTTGCAATCCGATGTTGAGCACGATCAACTCCACCAACCCTTTGCAAGACATGAGGACTCCAATCGTGAACGACTCCCGCCACACGCGGCCGTTGAGTCTGGCCGCCATCGTGCCGCCGACGAACTTCCCGGAGAAGGCCACGGCGATGACGCCGACGACATACGCCCAGGTGATACCGCTGTTCAACAGACCCAGATTGGTCGACAGGCCGGACAGAGCGAAGTACAAAGGTAGGAAGACGGCGCTGACCAGATCCTCCACCTTCTCCGTTACTTTGATGGCGAAGCCACCCTCGTGCGGACAGATCAGACCCGCGAGGAAGGCGCCAAAGATCGGATGCACGCCGATGACGCCGGTGAAGAAGGACGAGGCGAGCGCGATCAGCAGGGTCAGGGCGACGATCGACTGCGACGGCCCGTCCTGCAACGAGCGCGTCCGGCGGAGGACCCAGATGAACGCCGGCCGAACGGCGAACACGAGAAACAGCACGTAGGCGACGCACGTCAGGAGGATCCAAAGGGCCGTGAGACCACTTCCCGCGTTCACCAGCGCCACACAGAGAGCCAACAAAATCCACCCCACCACGTCGTTGCCGACGCCCGCCGAGAGCACGATGACACCGACCGGCGTCGACAGTAGTTTCAGCTCGGTCAGGATCCGGCAGAGGACGGGGAACGCGGTGATGGCCATGGCGACACCAACAAACAACATATAGGTGCCAAAGTTGATGGGCACGGTGTTGGGCTCGTCCCGGAACTGGGTATACAGACCCCACGCGATGGCGCACCCAAGGCCAAACGGCAACGCCATGCCCGCCGCGCCCACGCTCATAGCGATCTTCCAATTGCTCGCAAAGTAGCGCAAGTCGACCTCCAAGCCGACGAGGAACAAGAACAAGACCAGGCCGAGGTTCGCGACGAGGTTCAGGTTGGGCATGGAGGCGGCGGGAAAGATGGCGGCGGTGAAGCCGGGGACGTGGCCCATGACGGACGGACCGAGCAGGATCCCACCGATGACTTCGGCGATCACACGCGGTTGGCGGAGGAGGGAGAGGGGCCAATGCAGGAGGCGACAGAAGATGATGATGATGCCGGCCTTTTCACCGTCAGCCTGACCAATCGCGCGGGAAGTTGGGTGTAGAGCTCACCTGAATGATAAAGATGATGATAGGGTTCTTGGCGTCATATTGAGTAGGGTTGCTGCCTTCGAGAATGCCGCCTTGAGGGGTCGCTCGGCCGGCGGTCGAAGGAGTGGCCGAAGCCAACACCTTTGTCACGACGTCGGTGACGGTGGTTGTGAGGGTAGCCATGGGGTGGATGGAGCTGGCTGGTATGGATACTGTATGGATATGGCCGAGCTCTGCTGAGACGTCGAGCTGCCGTTGCTACTGATTGACCGGCGGTGTCATGCCGACCTCGAGATGACGAGTTGCTGCGAACTGACGAGAATGGGATGTCGCGCCCGGGAAGGCGGTACTGGATGGTGATATAGCGTCGCTGATCGATACGTGAGAGACGAGAAGGCGCGTTCATGGGGTGAGGATTGTGAGATGTGCAGATGACTGCCGGGATGCAGGTCTTGGAGGCGGACGAGACATGATTGCGTGAGGATGGTGGTATCCAGTCGGTATCACTAGTGGTTCGTGGCAGTGGTAAGCTAGAAGGAGAAGTCGTTGGTCTGGACCAGAAGTCAAGAGTCAAGAGTCTAGGCGCTTGCCCCACTGCATTCCAATCGGTTCGTGGGTGTTGGCCGAACAATCCTCCAGTCCCGGTTGTGTACCTCGTACATACGTGTACGCATGCAAGAAATGCTCCGGAGGTACATACATGTAGGTACACATCAATACACCGCCGTCGCTCGACTGATGATGCCGCCAGCCTCACGTGCGAGTGGCTTGCGTTGGCGTGGCGTCGGCAGATGCCGTTGCGCGCGTCTGGAGAACTTCCACGACGACGCTTCCAGTCGGTGTTCGAAGCAGTCATAGGTATGATCAATCTGACAAGTGACAAAGGAGCGTGACCGATATACACACGGCATGCAAAAGCAGGCGGTCACCACTGCAAGACAAGTTGGGAACAGAATCCACCCCACGGCCATCAAAGCGAATTGATCTACGCTAAACATACACACATCGACAAAGCCATCCATGCAGCCATCGACTTCAACCTCCAGACTACATGTACACATCCCCCGACGCCGGACTAGGAGGTAACGTCCCATTCGCCCACCGTACTGGCTCCGGCCCCAACACGAATTCCATCCTGCCACCCTCAGCAAACACCTCATCCCAGCTCACCCACGCCCTGTCCCACGCCCGTCCGTTGACCTTCAAGCTCTGCACATAGTCACCCGCGTCGCCTCCTCCAGTCGACGTCACCGTCAACGTCTTGTTCCCCCCAAGGTCGATGCACAGGTGCTCGAACCAAGGCGAGCCGACGAGGAAAGTCGTCTGGCCCGTCATGGGATACAAGCCGATCATGTTCCAGAGAATCCAACTTTGCATCGCGCCCGCGTCGCTGTTGCCGGGGATCCCTCCGCTTCCGGCATTGTAGAAGGTCTTTGCGGCGGATTGGGAGTACTTGACCGCGAGGTCCTGCCGGCCCGCGAAATTGAAGAGGTACGGGGTGTTGAAGGCCGGCTCGTTGCCCGGGTTGAACAGCGTGTTGCCGTACGCCGCGTTGCCGCTGTATACTCCCGGCTCGAAGAACTTCTCCAGCCGGGCGACGAAGGTGTCCGCGCCGCCGCAGAGGTGGATGAGGTGGTAGATGTCGTGCTGGCCGTTGAAGGAGTAGGACCACGGGAGGTCTTCGTAGTATGGGTCTCCCCAGTAGCAGCCGCCGCATTGGGTGGGATCGTAGGGATATTCGAAGCTGCCGTTCTCGAACCTTGGGACCAGGAAGCCTGCGAACCCGAGCGAAGTCTGGTTCGCATTCCAGTGGTTGCGCCAGTTGCGCGAGCGATTGAGGTATCTTGCCGCATCGTCGCTAAGGTTCAACCCGCTCGCGACTTGATACAGGCTGAAGTCGTTGACGCTGTACTCGACCGCTCGCGATACAGCACGAGAGAAGCGAGGCGTGATGTAGCCCAACTCCTTCCAATCCGGGAGCGCTCCGCGGCCTTCCTTGGTGGACGAGTCGGGTGCGCTGGAGTCATTGTTGGCCGGTGGTGTGACCTCTGCGTCCGTCTTCATCGCCGCATAACCGTCCTGCCAATCCACGCCGCCTCGGACACCCTTGACGTAGGCATCGGCGAGGACGTTGTCGGCATTAGAGCCGCCTTGCGTGCGGCCAGTGTAGTGCGACGAGCGTGCGTCTGGCAGCCAGCCTTCGTGTCGCCAGATGTCGATGATGGACCGGATCTGCTCCTCGTACGCCGTCGGTTGCAAGACCTGCATCAGCGCGGTCCCGCAGCGGAACAAATCCCAGAACGTGAAGATGTCGTCGTATGACGGTTCGGATGACGCCCAGAGCGGGTTTTCGCCGGTTCGGTTGGACGGGATGAGCATTGTGCCGTAAATGTATGAGTAGAGCTGCGTTAGCAAAGTGACGTTCGTCTCGGTGGTGGTGACTTTGCTGAAGGCGTGCTCATTCCAGCGGTCCTGCGCCTGGTCGACCAAAGTCTGCAGTCGCGTGCCTGCAGGAATCTCCGAGGCGACGTTGCTGCACGCTTGGGCGGACGAGATGAACGAGATGCCGACTCGCGAAGTCACCCGGGTATCGTTAAAGGTGAAGACACCGCCCTGGCGATAGGTACCATTGGTGACCGTCCCGTTGCCGTATGAGGATATCGTCGTGCCATTGCCGGTGAAGGTCTTGACATTGCTCGCCGGCTGATCAAAGTGTCCGCAAAAGTAAACCGTCCAGTCCGGTGCAAGGTTCCACCCGTTGTTGTAGACTCCACAGCCTTGATAACTACTCCCATTGGTGCTGAAGTGCCCTCCAGCATAACCCTGACCCCACCCGAGTCCTCGAAAAGAAGGCAGAACATGCGAGACGTCCACGACGACATTCGAATCCTGAGCGGTAGGAAAGGTGTACTGATAAAACCCAGCATGCTCTGTGGCCGCCACCTCGATATCCACACCACTGAGGAGGGAGGATTTGTAGTATCCAACCTGCGCCGTGTCGTTGGCACTTCGACTCTGTCCGAGATCGACCAGAGGATTCGCTACGGCACCAGCCACCGGCATTTGGCTGACGACCCCGTACTTCGGCGCCCCTCCAGTACCACTCTCGTGCATCATGGAGAAGCCGTAGATTCGGCCCGGTGGCGGCAGGTAACCGCCGTAGGCGTCCGTCGTCCCCGATTCAACATCCGGGCCCAGCTTGACCATGGAGAAAGGCGCGGGCACGACGCCGGGGAACATGTTGCCGCCGTTGGCGGTGCCCAGACTGTGAACGATCAGGCGCTGATTAGAGGTTAAGGTGCGGAATCGCTTACAAAACGTTGACATATTGCGTGTATCCTGTTGTCAGGTTGGCATGCTGAGCAGAAACCATCTCTAGCAGCCCGGTGAGAGCGACGAGCGAGCGTCGAACCATTGCAATCATCCTCATCGCGGCAAGAAGTAAAGAGATATCTTAACAGCCTTACGCTTTTACTGGCATTGATCACCTTCTATACCAACATAGCACCTTTCACGTTGGGAGCGAAAGGATTCATCGCTCGCGCCGGGTGACATCGTTACCTCGCCAGAGCTACAGTGGTCGCCTGCGTGTGCACTACCGGATGCCAAGAGTACGAGATGCCGAAATGCTGCATGTCGAGGGTTGACAAGACGTTTGGGGGAAGAAACACGAGTCTGCAAAAGTGCGTGCAATTGGGCGAGATTTGCACGCGGAGGATCACGTGATGAAGCCCCCCAGCGTCTCACTGCATGTAGATCAATCTTTCACCAACAACGCCAGTATGATGATAGAGATCCCAGTGACTGCAGCCTCGTCTCGGTATGCTGAAGACATGCGATACTGATACCAATCGCAACATCTTCCGCTGATGCAGCCAATGCTTCTTTACTGTCCCATCAAGACTGGTTCATAGTCCAGATCTCCGACTGATTGCGACGGCCTCTGACACGCCCACCTTTGCCGAACATCAGTGACAGCTGCGAGGCGACAGAAGTGCAACGCTTATAGAGGACAGAGGCATTATCTGCCCATGCCGAATCTCGACGCAAGCTCGTCTGCCAGATTTACGTCTAGCAATCCATCTTCCACACTTTCCGACAGCGCATCACGTAGGCTGGCCCGCGCCTTGGGCGAGCCCAACATACTGTTCGAATCTTTATCAGGCTCGACGCCGTATAATAACGCCCGCGTGTAGACCGCGATCCCGGTCCTCTGCTGCGCACGCAGCTTCAGCTCGCCTTCTTCGTTCGTCGCCAGTCGGGCCGCGCCTTTGTAGTACGTCTGTGCATTCTGCGCCAGTGTGGGCGCACTTTTGCGCACGCCGCTGGGTAGTTGCGTGTGAGGCATGTGAGCGAGACGATGCCGGAGCATTTCCACATCCCCGCGTGAGAGGTAGATCTGCGAGAGAGGGGTGAGGTTGGCGGCTCGCGAGTACAACGCTTGAGCCTGACTGAGCTGTTTCCAACAGATTTCCGCTGGCAGCTCGCGGGAGGGGTCGAAGCGTGCGAGCACGGAGAGGGACAGTTCGGTTCGTGCTTCGGCTTGCGAGCAGAGTGCGTTTGGGTCGTGATCCGCATTCAGCACGTCGAAAGCGGCCAGGCGAGCGACGTAGGTGTCCAGGTCGACCATCAGAGCGTTGTACTGTGCATCCGTCAACGCCGCGAGAAAGCTGGCACGACTCAGCGCGAGGACGGAGGTGGCCACCCCTTGATCCTCCGCAGGCAACGAAGAGATATAAGCTGGAGCCTTCGACTCGGTCAAAGACTGCGCCATATCACCCAGAGTCTGCAAGCCGGACGGATCTGTCAGAGACACCAGCGTCGTGAGTGCCGAGAGCGACGCGTGGACCGTGTCAAGGAGGTCGTTGATAGTCACCGGACTCTCGACCGTCGCCGTCTGCTCCGAGGCATCGGATGTAGGGGTGGAAGCGGACTTCTCGTCAGGGTCCAATGGGACACCACCGTCCTCGAAGTCGTCAAATCCGGCTTGCTGCTGCTCCAACAGCATCTCCTGCCGAGCCAGGCATGCCGACAGCGATTCGAGGGCTTCCTGAAGTGCGGGGACGGCATTGGCCGTGTCGTCGGCTTCGGACAGCTGCTCGGCGAGACTGACCAAGACTTGTGCAGTATTGAACAGCACGTCAGGGTTCTGCTCGTCCAGGCGTTGTGCGTAACGATGCGAGGTGAGGGTTTGCTGCAGCAGATCCACCAACGGCAGGCCAAGATGAGAGACGAGCGCGGGTTGCTGGGTGAGCTCGAGCTCGAGGCGGGCTTTGTTGTAAGCCAGATCGAAGCTGGCAGGATGGGTTTGGAGACCTTGGTCGTAGATGTCGAGGGCTCGTACAAACGCCCGACCGGATTTGGCTGGGTCGCCCGCCCGCCATTTTCCACCACTTTCTTCCTGGACGTCGGCCGCTTCCTGGAACTCGTCTACCGTTTCAGGAGCGGTCGGCTTCGCCTTCTGCTTCTTCGATCCATATAGTTGTGCGGAATGCTTGGGCTTCGGCATCTTGCTGTCTAAACCCAGTACTGTGAGGGTTGGCACGATATTTATTGTGTACCGATCTGGAAGACGTAATCGGTATTCCTTGATTACTAGTTTTATTATTACCAATTTGCAAATCTACAACGCGGCGGGATCAACCGGCCGGGCTACGCTCCGATCTCAATGCCTCGTGCCCTTTTACGTCATCGCCGACGTTCGGAATGTTTTATCGTTCGTCGATTATCACATGGAGATAGCATTTCGGCTGGTACGAGAACATAAAGGTACCGGAAGCCGAGGGTCGAGTGAACGACATCTTTTCCGTCCTTCGTGACGAGTTCGTCCGAGTCCGAGTCGAGAGATGCACGAGAGCCGAAGAGGAAGAAATTCCCCACATCCAAAGCTGGAAGTGGAAGTTGGCAATTGGATTCGGCTTTCGTCATCGCCTGCCAGGCTGGCAACAATTAGGTCAGCGGTTGGAGATTTAATGATAAGCCTGCGCCTGGCCTTCACGGCTTCCGCCACTACTACTTCACCCTACCATCTGACATACCGCACCGACCGACCCACCGCCTAGCAGGACACGCCCACGCGCAAAGTATCACTACCGAGCGCTTCTCGCAGCCATGGGCCGCCCGCCGAACCTTTACGCCTTCCCGACCGTCGACAACGACCTGGCCCCCAACCTGCGCAAGTACATCCTCGATGCGCAGAACGAGGCGGTGAAGAGGCACGATGTCTTCCGCGTGGCCGTCTCCGGAGGCTCCCTACCCAAGACGATGGCCAAAGCATTGCTGGAGAAAAAGTCCGGCGGCGGCGAGGATGACACGGTCAACTTCAGCAAATGGGAGATCTTCTACGCCGACGAGCGATGCGTGCCGCTCGACCACGCCGACTCGAACCACAAGCTGGTGCAGGAGGAGCTCCTCGACAAGATCCCGAGCGACATGGCCCGGCCGAAGGTGTACGCGATCGACGAGAAGCACCTGGACGACGCGCAGGAGATGGCGGATCAGTACGAGAAGACGCTGGTGTCGGTGTTCGCGGCGAGGGACTCGGTGAAGCTGCCCCTATTCGACCTGTTGTTGTTGGGCTGCGGCCCTGACGGTCACACGTGCTCGCTCTTCCCCGATCATCCATTGCTGAGGGAGCAAGACGCCTGGGTCTTGTCCATTTCCGACTCGCCTAAACCTCCGCCCAAGCGCATCACCCTCAGCTTGCCGGTCGTCCTGGCGGCGGCCAAGATCGGGTTCGTGGCTACCGGTGGCGGGAAGCAGGAGATTTTGAAGAAGATTTTCGAGACCGAGGAGGGCAGCAAGCTACCCTCGGGATTGGTGAACGAGGGTGGTGGGGAGAAGGTTAGCTGGTTTTGCGACCAGGCGGCCGTTGAAGGCGTCCACTTCCCGAAGAGAGGGAGTGTCATATGATGCCGCCCAAATCGTGGGCTTAGACAAAGTGATGAGCTTTTCAGCGACATGTAAGCATCGCTGTTAGATGTGCTAATGAGACAAGATATTATCCAACCGCCAAATCATGGCACCACATCTGCAATACCGATCCTCTTTCGTACTACCTTGAACATCTCTTGAACCTACACTTCCACGAAGAGGCCGATCCAGCGTGCGCGGCAGTCTCTTAAACCTAACCTTTGATACCAAAACTACAACTTACCGGCCGGATCCGCAAGAGCCGAATACACCGCAGCTTCACACGCGCCCCACTGACCCATGACATGCTGGTCGCCAAACGGCATCACCTGACTCGCAATCATCCCCGCCACCCCCTTCTCCCGATCACACCACCAGAACAGGTTCGCAATCCCCGCCCACCACGCCGTGTTTCGCCCCCGACCCGTCGCGCCGGCTTCTTGGGTAAGCATGAAGCTGAGACCCCAGCCTTGAGGAGGGTTGCCTTCTTGAGGGTACAGTCTGTCAAGCACGTGGGTTAGTGAGAATGCCTCTTGATCTGTGTGGATATACATACTCGGGCGACGGGTTGGTCTGCTCAGCTTTGGCCGCCGGAATCCCCTGCCGAGCAAAGTCGGGCATGTCCGGGACCTGGTTCTCCCACATCGCGTCTACCGTCTGCGTCTTCAGGATCCGCGCGCCGGTCTTGGGGCTCTCGCCGTCGTTTAACAAGGCAGCGAGGACCTGGACGTATTCGATGGGCTTGGCGTATGCGCCGGCCCCACCACTATGCAAGATGTGCTTCTTGTCGTGCTCCGTCTCCGCCAACAGGGGCTCGCGGTACACGTGATCGCGCTCTTCCGCCCGACCGTGGTCGCCCGGCCACCGCTGATGCATAAACGCCAGTTCCGTCTTCATGTGCTCGGTCGGGAACATGGTGACGTTCTCGAGCCCCAGCGGTCGCGTGATGTTCTGCTGGATCCAGTCGTCGAGTTTCACGCCCGTCGCCCGCTCCAGCACGATGCCCGCCCAGTCGATCCCGATCCCGTACTCCCACTTCTCCCCCGGTTGATTGACCAGCGGCATGCGTAGGATATCCCGTTCATCCGCGTGGAAGACGTCGAAGCCCACCGGTCGGCCGTAATCACGTAGCTTGGGGTTGAAGCTGTCCGTCTCAGCTACGATCGGTCACAACAGGCAAGCATTTGGATGACTCACAACTCATACCCAAACCCAGCCGTATGCGAAAGCAACATCCTCAACGTAATCGCCCGCTTCTTCTCCCCCAACTCCCCATCATCCCCCAACACCTTGACCGCCTTCAACTCCGGGCATAATCCATACACTTGCTCCGCATCATCCAGCCGGAGCTGCCCTCGCTCCACCGCCTGCATGCACGCGATGGTCGCGAGCAACTTCGTGCACGACGCGATCCAGAAGACCGTGTCGAGCGTCATGGCCGGTCGGGTCGCGGCCAGCCCGGTCTTCCCGGAAGTCACCGCGGCGATTTCTTGTCCTGTCCGGTCGACCGCCACGAAGACGAGGCCGGCGACGCCGGTGCCATCTGCGTTGGAGGTGACGTTGTCGAGGGAGGTTTGGATGGTGGATTGGGCTTTTTGGTTTACCATTTTCGTTATATTTACCGTTACTGTTAAGGATAGTTGAAATATGGATGCTACAGAGCTGCTCTATATTTCTGTCGTTGCTAAGGTACGTGGATTGGCCTTGTAGTTGATGACGAGCAGAGTTTCTCCACTTCACTTCCAATCGACCCCGCAGCTTTCTGCATTTTCCATCAGGCCGGACGTTTGCCAGCAAGAAAGTAAATGACATGGGGACGTGAAGACCGATGAGGTACTGTAGGGTTCGGGGAGTTGAAGGTTATAAGTATCACCGAATTGCTTTTCTATTCAACTACCCATATGTGGTCTATCGAACTCAGGGACGACCAGTGTTCTAGTACAAGCGAGGGGATCATCACGCGAAGCAGGAGCTCCAGTAACCATCCATCTTTGCGAACCCCAAACTCCCGACGAACGAGCTGAGGGTACAACGACCGAGACGGTCACCGCCACACTGCGTCAACGGCAGCACGCGGTCGTTGACGATGACGCGCACCAACTCCTCGCCGTGGCCGCGGCAGCTCATCTTCTCAAAGTACGCGCGGGCGGCGAACGGCACGGTCCAGGCGGCGGAGTAGCCGTTGGCCTGCGGGGCTTCGACGACGGTGGTGTTGGGAAGAGGGGCCGTGCCGTTGTAGAGGCCGAGGGCGGAGAAGATGGCCGTCATGTCGTTGTCGTGGGAGAAGTCCGCGTACAGCTGTCGGCGCAGAGGGAAGGTGACCGGGCTGTCGTCCAGCGTGTGGTTCGTGCTGGACTGGTCGTGGACGGGCTGGTCCGTCAGTCGGGCGATGAGCTCGTTGGCGAAACCGACGCCTTGGGTCGGACCTAGTGGGTTGCCGTACGAGTACCCGTAGTACTTGTTAAGGGTCTCGTAGTAGCCGTACTGGTGCCACTCGTTCTCGGTGAAGAGGGCGCAAAAGGCCGAGACGGTGCCGGTGGGCGAAGCGACGGTGTTGAACGGGCAGAGGTCCATCATGTTGATGGTGTCCGTGGCGGACAAGTTGGCACCCGGCAAGGCTGCGTTCAAACGTGCTTGAATCGGGGGAATGAAGACGCTTGTCCAGATCGCCTGTGCGTGGCTTGCGATCTTGCTGTCGGGTCCGTTTTCGAAAACATTGCACAAGTCGTGGTTCAAGGTGTTGTTCGACCCATCGGCTTCGTCGATGACAACGATGGGATACGGGTAAGCCGAATCGCGATGCCTCGAGCGAGCGTCGGCCAGCTTGGCCGAGTGGAAACCCTGCGTCCAGTTCTGGGCCGACTCGACTACGCGGGCTTCGCTGGATGAGCGCACGAACGGGGTCAGGTGATCCGCCAGCTGCTCGTAACGCTGGTAGTACTTTTCGCCCGAGTTGACGAGCTCCTGCTGGCCGAAGGTGGTGAGTTGATCGGCTCCGAGGGTGTAGGTGTAGGAGGACAGGAAGGCGTATTGGCCGGTGAAGTTGCGGACATTGGCGTGGATCTTCTGGATCGTGGCGTTGTATTGGGCAGTCTTGGAGGCCGTGGGATCGCGAGCGCCGTGTCGGGAGAGGATCTGGGCAAAGGTGATGCTGCATTGCGGTGGGACGGCGTCGGAGATGTTGGAGGGCACGGAGAAGTATGGACTGTACTGTCCCCAGTAATGCGAGATGTTCTACGGATGGAATGTCAATCAGCACAGGGGAGGATTTGGCAGGGTCGGCCATGCGTACGGGTTGGCATTGGTATCCTTGCTGCACGGTGTCGCATGTCGTCGACCAGTTACCGTATGCTACCGGGCTGGCCAGCGTGCTACACCTGATTATCAGAGGGAGTATACTCTTTGTTCATCCAGTCCGGCTTACCCAGTTACGGCAACACCCAGGATCGTCGTCAGTGCCAGCAACATGATGAACAGACGGGAATGTTTCCTTGACCAGGAGGAGTGAGTCTTTGGGGGAGGGAGACGATGGTGGTGGGCAGCGAGAAGGGCGTACTTGTACTGGTGGTGAAGGCGATCATCACGGCCGTGGACGGAGTGGGAAAAAGCAAGTCGATCTACAGCCATCCAGGCGCATTTTCTGATGGTTTGTGTGGTCGGAATCACACAGTGGAACAAGTACTATACATGTAGGTGGACTTGGTTTTCTTTTCGCCCACGAACTCCTCACCAGCAGTCGTGGCACGTGTCGTCGAAAGCGAGTATATACGTAACCTACTATATGAGTAACATTTCTTACGAATCACAAGATTAGGTACGTGTCACTAGAATCAAGTACGCTAACCCGCATGAATTAGTAGGCTAGAAACACCTCGCTGCCCGAGTGTGGTTCTTGTTATTATTATAAGGACCGAGGACAAACAGTCGTGAATGTTGAATGAACTACGCACCACTACGGATCAGAAGACAGATCAACCTGAACGTGCTTGCTCACAAGCCCTCTGAGCTCAAAACCCTGCTGTCGTCCGACAAGTAAAACTCGGCATCTGTCGACCGATTGCTACCGCGAACATGTCCATCGACCACGTAGCCCTCTTGGGCGCAGACGGCAACCTTGGACCCTCAGTCCTGCAGGCTCTGGTCTCGGCCGGCTTTACTATCACGGTCCTCAAACGCGAGTCTTCCAAATCGCCATCGAATTACCCTGAACACGTCGCGGTCAGAAAAGTACCCGACGAGTTCGACGTCGAACAGCTCGTGGATGTTCTCAAAGGTCAAGACGCAGTCGTCGTGACCGTCAAAGGCTCCCAGACCGATCTTCAGAAACGCATCGCCGACGCCTGTGTCCGCGCGGGAGTGAAACGCTTCATTCCCGCCGACTTCGGCTCGTGCGACTCCTCTAGCCCGTTGACTCAAGCTCTTGTACCACTGTACAAACGGAAGACCGAGTTGAGGGAGTACTTGACGCAACTTGCGGAGACAACCCCCAGTTTCAGCTGGACAAGTATTGTGTGCGGCCACTTCTTTGACTGGTCGCTAGACTTTATTCATATCTGGCTCGACGCCCGGCGAGCCGACATCCTGGGAGATGGGAACACAGAATTCTCCATGAGCACGCTTTCGCGGGTCGCCGAGGCGACGGTGCGCATCCTCCAGCGGTCGGAGCAGACCGCCAACCGCATGCTGTACGTGCAGAGCTTCTGCGTCTCGCAAAACGACATCATCCGTGCCTTTGAGTCGGCCACGAAGCAGAAATGGGAGGTTACGCGCTTCGATGCGGAGCGGTTCAAGTCGGACGAGCAGGCGAAGCAGGCTAAAGGCGATGCCAACGCCACCGAGGAGTTGGTGTGGTACCTTGGCACGGTCGACGCGGATTGGAGGGCCAGAGAAGGGTTTGCGATGCAGCTTCTCGGGCTCGCCGACCAGGGTCTGGATGCTGCGGTGAGGAAAGTCATCCAAGATTACCGATAAGCGGATTCGGTAACGGGTTGCGTACGCGGGCCAACCCTTCTCCATAATTTTCTCGCTCTACACAGGCAGCTTCAACCTGGGATACAAGTATGCAGTACACAAGCGACTGATCTGATAAGCCCAGCAGCGGCGAGGACCGGGATTCTGTATCAAGCAGTCAACGCATGATGAGTTTGCAGGGACGGTTCCGAATCGTTGCGTACTAAGAGCTGACAGGAGGCCGAGACTCGCCAAGGTATATGTGTTCACTGTGCAACATCGACTTTTCTTCTCTTTCGTTAGTTCAAAGTCCAGGGAGAGAGACTCATTGAAGGGACGCTGGCCTACTAGTGGTACTCTCGGTTCAATCAAGGAGAGCGCCCGACGATATGCGCACCCAATTTCTATCACAGAAGCCGCCACACGAGATATTCGGCCAGTCAACCCAACCGCATAATTCAAAAGGGCGAAAGTGAGGCTATCCGGTGTCGATTATTCCTTTAAGGATGATATACAATGATAAAACACACCATTCCGTTTCAGATGTACTCATTCCCGAGGACGCGTTGCTTCATGTACTCGTTGCCAAGACCTCCACCGCATGCGCTTTCGAGGTTCACCGTCCTAGGACACGACGAGCCCGACCGGACCGGCCAAGGTACCGGAGTTGCTCAGCTGGTCCATTGACAGAGTGCCGGAGAACGGCGTCAAGACGACGTAGACGACACCCTGGATTCCACTGGGAACGTTCACGTAGCCTGCATCGATTATCAGCGATGGAATCTGATAAGTACCTGATCGCTGAGGACATACCTGTGCCCGTCCCAGTCTTCACCAACTGCACCACGGTGGGTGAGAAGATGTTCTGGCTGACGAACGCGACATAGAGCGGAGCGGTAGTGCCAACGGCGGAAGGCACAGTGCCAGTCGGGACGGTGAGGATGCTAGGGTCGTAGTTCACAGTCAAGGTGGCACCTGCCGCCACTCCGGTCGTCACGGGTGCGAGTTGCGTTCCGACGATACCGGTGAGGTTGAGGGAGGGCGTGACCGGCAACGGAAGATACCCCGGGCAGCTGGACACGAAACATACGGTCGTCAGACAAAACTTCGGAGCACGTCTCTTCCCGAGGTTGTACTTACCTCGTGACGAACTGCTGCACAAGATGCGCGGCCCAGACCGGGCTAATCGCGGTCTCAAAGGCGGCAGGGAACGGGTTCAGGCTGGCGAAAACGCGAAGGAAGGCGTTCTGGCGGGCCTGAACGGCCAGAATGGAAGCGGAAATCTCAGCCGTGGCGGCAGAATCGGCAAGGTACTATCCCCGATGTCAGTGGTGACGTCGGCGACCAGTCAAAGCGAGTTGCTGAACTACCTGCGAGGCTCCGATGTACAAACCGATGCTGACGGTCTGGATCAGGTTGGCCAGGTTCACGAAGCTGGTGGGACCCGTCACGGAGCTGAAGTTGTAGGAGCAGGCCGCGATGACGGGGGCATTGTTCTGCTGAAGCCCAGTGGTGATGGATGAGATATGGGCGACTTCCTGCAGACCGACTTGGCAGATGGTCTGACGAAACCCGTACGGGTACCCGGCGTTGAAGTAGTCGATGTCCGTGAAGTTGTTGCACGCCCCATTGTACAGCTGGTACTCGAGGTGCTCGAGGTAAAGGGCGGTGTTGAGGACGAGCTGGTCGTTGACGGAGAACGCACGCTTCTCCAAGGGCACGGCGACGGCCGAGGCGACGAGAGCAAGCTGGACAAGCATCTTCTGGTACATGGCTGCAAATGAGGGAGGTAGAGATCGAGGTGTGCTGGAGGGTGCTCTTCGGGGGTCGAGCTGGGGCGAGACGGCGTATGAAATAGTTGTCGGCGTCGACGGCTCACCACAGTATGCGTTATCGTCATGGTTGTTTCATGGCCGCGTGCTGTCGTTGACCGCGGGTTCCGAAAAAAGTCATGTTGAGCTTGGCTCCTCACTGCATTGCAAAAGCAACGTGCTTGACCTGGCTCGCTCGTGTAATAACAGAATTACCGTCGTGCACTTCGGCATCTCTGGTATGGTTGCATGCTCGACGTCGTGCTGACGAGCTGACATGCTGGCAAGTCGAAGTGTGGAGTCTTAAACGCGCGCTTATACACCCTCGGAAAGGACCGACAGGGCCATGCGGGTCAAAGTGACTTACCGCTCATCATGCTACTCTGAACTCCCGAAAGGCTGACCACATAAGCTTTGGTGCTGCCAGAGGGTCAATTGACAGATGGGGCGACATGTGCGCCCCGTTAGCCGCGTGGCTTCATACACAACGAGATCTTTCCCCATCTTGTCCCGCAATATTTCGTCGGAAACGGTAGACTAGCGAGATGTCTCGGATCCCGGATGCTTCCCCAGATCCAGTGCCTGTGCCGTCGCAGAAGATGGACTCACGCAAGGTCTCATACATTGTCAAGTTGGAGCAAGTCCAACAACTGGACCACTGCCGGCCGATCGTGTGAGTGATCAAAAGTCGGATGCTACTGACATGGATATTGCCGGTAAACCACAAGATGTCGTGCTGAGGTCGTGCACTTATCGCCTGCAGGTTATGCTGCCGGAACAGAGACTTTGTGGGCAGGCCAATCGATATCAATGCCGTCGACACCACCGGGCGACTCTCATCTTGTCGATGCATCAGTGATGCACCGAAATGACCGCTGGACGGCGCACAGAGGAGTAGGTTCGATCTCCGACTACCGGCTGGTGATTCCTCGACGCCAAGGTGTCACAGAAAGCATGACAGCCCTATAATGCGGGGAGCATAATCCTGGGGATTTTCAGATCACGGCCAATCTCGACACCACGATGGTCATCGCTTGGCTTCCGACTTCTTGTCCTTCGCAGGTGTACCCAGCACGAAGGGCCTGGAGCCCTGTTTGAACACGACTCGGTGCCACGACCCGTCTTCCGGCTTGCGATGAAATGCCTTTCCGTCATTTTTGACAAGGTGCAGCGCAGGACAAGCGTCTCGCTAGAAGTCTATGTGGCAAAAATGATGCTGCCAACGCCATATTGACCGAGTGTCCGGGAGAGTGGCTCAAACGTCTTTGGACGTACCAAGGGTCGTTGATCCCAGGGACACCTTGTCGAGTGCTATTCCTTCATAGGCAGGGCGACCCTGCTTACAGAAGTGTGGTAATGTCGTCTGTATTAACCGAGTATAGACTGACGGCCGGCTCGGGAAAAGTATGCGAATGCGTGTTCATGCTTTCTTATTCTCAGCAGACCCAGGAGATCACATCGAAGATGGATGTATGCGGCCGTAGCACTGCGTCCCAAAATCAGAGCCCCTTTCCTAATCACCGGCTTGTAATCACTGGTGAAGAATGATACCTGGCCTTCATATCGGCCTCGATGACCAAAGTAGATTCTTGGCTTCCCTGAATACATCATGTTATGGCCGGATAGTCAGTCGCTGCTATCGCGGCTTCGATCGTAGTGAAGATCGAAGTGACCTGGCCGAAGACGATGGCACGGAATGTACAGCGCTTCAATCGTAGTCAGCTCCAAGGTGTCGACAGTGTAGCTGACGGAGAAGGCGAAGGACCGCGACGTATAAGGTATGCCGACTGTATGTCGACCAGGCGAACCGTTACGCGATGCCGGCAGCCTACGAAGCATCATCGTACGACGTGACCCACGGCAAGGTCATCCAAACCTTGGCGGCTCATCCTGGAGACAGGAGATGCACTGCTGCGTGGCTCAACGCGTCTGCTCTGCTGGTGGTGTTGCTTCGATGCAATAACAAAGCATCAACCTCTCGGTCTTGCTTCTCAAGTGCTCATTCATGGGGCATGTTCACCGAGTCATCTGACTGACAATGCTTGATGGTTGGTGACACGCGCGAGAGGACGGGTATCAGGAAAGGTGCCCGCTCGTCGACGTGCAGTCTGCAGTCTTGGCACGTCGTGGGTGGTCACGGCTAGACCGCGGGGAATTCCGACAGCGGCAGACGGGAGACACAACCAACAAGTCTATCCAAGTGACTACTTCATCTAGAGTACGCCGCTCAAGATGGACACGTCGTGAACCTTGGAAAGCAATCAGCGTGAATGTATCAGGTGAGCATGCCATTCAGGATCCCGGTCAGAGCGTCTGGCCGCGCGATCATCAGCTCCATCACATTTCCTTGCCACCATGGCAAGTCTTCTTCACTCTGACTGGATTTGCTGTGTAGATGGCAGGAGAAGCCTACACCCCTCCATCGACGCTACAGATATTTCTCTCGAGGTTTGCAAGCCATCTCGACGCTCTACACCACAGTTACGCGGCACCCAGCATTCATCAGTCATGCTGGCTGAAGCCTCTGGAAGCGGTCACGACTCGGTGTCAGGATTTTCTTCTTCCTCCCCGGACCCCCTCTGATGCCTCTGAGTCTCCGCCGTCAGGGTGAGGTTGCCCAAATCTCTCCTCAGCTCTGCCGAATCACGATGGTGAAGGAAGCCGTACGTGACTTGGCTGGGTGCAGCACCTGGATGTGAGTCCGGAGTTGCGCTCTGCGCTGAGTGAGATAATTGGGTGTCGCTGTCGGTGTCGATCCCGGTGTTCAGGGGCGGGTCCCGTTCACTGGTTGGAGAGCCCGTCGCTTCTTGCCCGTCATTAAGAGTCAACTCACCGCCGGAACCACTTGGGAGAGGGCCGGCTTCCTGACTGGGGACAGAAGCGTTGTAATCACCCAGGCTCGGCAGTTCTCCCGCCCATGTAGTGGGCGGTGCTCCGAGGAGGGGAGGCACAATCGCGTTGCGGCGCAGATGAGCTGCTGGTTGGAATCCTTCACCCATCACGTCTCTTTGGTCCATCCGCTCCGTATCCCACCAGTGATGTGCTCCCAGCCGACCGTACCTGGGGCACTTCCCGGTACGCTTCGTCCAGTGGCCCGTCCCCAATGTTACCGGATCACCGCAGATGTAACATAGCTGCTGCCCGCACATGCACTCGATGTGGTTGCAGCCGCCCGGCATCAGCTCCACCCTGCGCTTACATCGCTCGGATGGGCAGATCTGATACTCTATGCCCCGTCTGAGGCCCTCAAACGCCGCTTCTTCTTGCTGGGATGGGTCCGGACGCGGACAAGTATGCGACTGAGGTCCGAACCGCACGACGCTGCCGCATCTCGCGCATGTGGTTCCGCCGCAATTGTCACAGTCCAATGTGGCACCGTCAGTGTCTTGTCGCCTGCCGAGGAAGGTTTCGCACCGCGCACCAGCCGACCCAGCGCCGACGATGGATCGTACGGTTCTCTCGCAGTACAGGCGCTCAGCTGGCGGGCAGGAATACTCCGGCTCTTTCGCCTCATACGCTTCCTTCACGTCTGGGGGCAGGATGCTGTCGAAGCTCGCCACATCCAGACGCAGTGAGCCCCACCTCGCTGGATATCTGCTCTCGTCTTGAATAGCGTCGAGGAAGAGCTGCTTGAAGCACGGGAAGCATGCCGGCGAATTTTCAATGACAACGACAGGCCCTGGTGATGTGGATTCGCAGCATACGCTGCACACTGCCAGCGCGAAGGGGCTCGAACGCGAGGCGAATGCTGCCATGGTCGTCTCTCGCGTGGCGTCGTTGGCGTCAGGGTGTGTATGTCACGTTGTGTTATCGAAAAGGATGGTATGGGGCGAGAAAAAAGCGTGCAAGGTGAGACTTTGTGTATTCAGCTTGGGCTGCCACCCGGAGCAACTCATTGTTGTGGCGAGTGAACTTGTATTCAGCTTGCCACACTCCACGAACACCTACACGCAGTACTCTCTCAAGCATGCAAGAGCTTGGAAATTGCCGTCACACTCGCAACCAGTACGCTCTGATCGACATGTGTGCTGGGAGATTCAAATGCGTGACTTCCGCGTTCAGAGACCACTCCTGGCCCTCTTCACGGTGATCGTTAATCGAAGGCCGTCGCATACCAGTCCACGGGCAAGACATCTGGACAAAGACTCTGCGTTGGGTTCGCCATACACATACTGAACGAAACAGCTTGCCGGGTTTCACCCCGTCCTCGTTCAACCTCACCATCAAAGACGGCGGACTTCGTGACAGAGCTTCGCCTAGATCACTCTGCAGCACACCCGGCTCTAATGCTTACGTTGAGCGAGGCGCAAACGGACCTCTTCTAAACCACAGTCAAGAACTCTCAACAGCCGTGGAGAAAAGACGGATCGTGCGGTTCGTATTTCGTTGACGCATTAATGTCAGGAAGAGCTCGGATTGATACCAGAGTTAGGTACCTGAATAGCTGGGGACGATAGATCGGTCCACCGTTGACAGGACGCTGATATCTGCTACTGCCAGGCACAGTGCCGTGAAAAGACGAAGCAAACACGATCTTCTCCTTGCTTGTCCTGCTCATCTAATTTGCGAATCTGATAATCATGGCTCACTCGTAGGCAATGAGAAATCAAGACGGCCTGCCAATGCTGATATCCCCAGCAACCGAACAAACTCCCACCCCTCGCTTTCACTGCTGTTTCCTCTGTCTCTCATCCTTTGCACTGTCACAACAAAGGCTTGACAGCCTTTACTTCCGGCACAATGCTCTCACATAGATCTCTGCAAACAAAGTCTGGAGTACCAGTCCTGCACGCCGCATTAGGAGGGCTGACGGCAGTCCTCAAGCGACCATCTGCACGTAGAAGTCCATCGACTGAGACCTCGTTTCCGCAGCAGCACATGCAAACAGTGTCTCATATCTTGCCCATCAAATAGGAGATGGTACGCCCCGGCACTCACATCTCTCCGTACGTGCATTTTCGCTGTGATCCCATAGTACTCCTCTGGTACAGATACTCGTTCTGAGGGCTTCCGTTCCCATGCGACTACTTAGATGGATATGCCGAATACCTAAGCAGCTTTCAATATGAAAAGTGTTTGCGAATATAGTAATGAGCAAAGCGACTCGCGATTTCATCGCCTAACGAGGTAGAAATGTGGCTGAATAAATAACCTTCTAGCCAGCCTTTTGGCAAACAGGCGAGGCAGTCTACTGACTACGTGGCACATCCATGAGATTTGGGCATGGCTGCTATAACGTTGGTGTTTTGCCAGCATCATCGTGCGAAGAAGGCTGCTCAGAATGTCTATTGGGAACAAAACAAGAGGCAACCAGTGTACGCGCAGACGAAAAATGACCAGACCGCGGCTTGAACGCGGGACCTACTCGGAAAGAGCCCCCCCAGTAGGGGAGGGAGCTGTAAACGAGGCGTGATAACCACTACACCATCCGGCCGGAACGTTTTCGACGCATTGCATCGCGGGAGCGAATTCGGAAGCCGCCCATTCACGAGACGGGAACTCCCGCCAAGTTCATGTAGCTGCGGCTTGGCGGGCCGACTCGGGGCCGGACGAAAGGTGCAGATACCGCATTCTTGTGATTATCGTCCGCTTCCGTTGGCGCAACCAAGACAGACTCGATCGTTCCCCAATACCGCACATGTGTCGCACACTTGCCTTTTGCAGAAGTGGCAAGCCGTATCCTGCCCGAAACCACTTTCATCCAGGTCCATCGCGTCTTCATCCGCTGAAGATCGATCGCAATCTTCACACCTCATCTGCAGAGTACCGATCCCAGCACATTTTGCATCGATCGCCATGGTCGTACTCGCGGGCGGCGGTTGCGAGATTTGCCAGAAGGAGTGCAGCGTACTCCTCTGCGATCTATCGCTCGGTCCAGACACACTTTGAGAGGGTTGTGACGGAACCGGCGCTGCGTCGGGATGCCGTCGTTGCGCCTCGTAGAGCTTGGTGATAGTGCTAGCTGCGCAGCGGCAGACATTAGCAAGCGAACTCATCTGCATGACGGTGCCGAGCCAGCAGGACGCACCGTGGACTGTCTGTTCGTCCGGTCGATCGTCTCGGTGTCGTTTGCGCGTGCGCGAGTCGAGGTGCTTGGCTGACAGGTGGTCATCGTCGTATGTTGGAAAGGACCAAGTTGGTTTCTTGTGAAGTGGCTCGGCGCTGGTGGGTTTGGAATGGTTGTAGAAGCAGGGAATGGCTGGGGAGGGTGTGTCTGTTGGTGCGGTGTCGGAGAAGGGCGATGAGAAGATTTGCGAGGAGCGTTTGCGTTTGAGTGCCATGATGCTTGGTAGCTGTCTATCGCGTAGCTGTGCTTGTGTGATTGATGGAGAAGTACTTGTTGCATCGCATGAATACCAGAATGAGGAACACGGATGTCTAGAAATCACAGCACGGAGGACGCGACGCGGCGGCGAGCGCGTTTACGGGGTCCAGAAGTTCTGGGACGGCTCTCAACGACAACGCCTCCTTCATCCATCCTCACCACCATCCTCGAGAATCACATCTCCATCATGGCCAGCAATGATAATGTCCGCGTCGCCAGCCATGCCGGCTCGTGGTATACTTCAACACAATCGCAGCTGAGCTCTCAGCTCGATGGATGGCTCGCGGCGGTAAAACCACCGGTCAAATGCATCGGTCCCGCCTCTGAAGGCCAGACAGAGCCTGTATTGCCAGTACCTGGCGCCAGGATGATCATTGCGCCGTACGTGATGTGTGAAGGAAGTAACAGGTCTTAGACATGCTCGCTGAATAGTGGTAGGCATGCCGGCTACTCCTATTCTGGACCTGCTGCAGCCTGGGCATACAAGTCATGGGATGTGTCGAAGGCGTGAGTATGCAATTTTTCTTTCCATCGAAAAACAAGCTTCCCGTGGTGTCGGATTGTACTGTTGTTCTGAGAAAGCTCGACTCAAATATGCGCAGTGTCAGTACCTACAAACGCCAGAGTCTAACACGTGACAGCAAACGAGTCTTCCTCCTGGGACCCTCGCACCACCATTACCTCTCGAAAGCTGCATTGACTCGCTGTACTCACTATGCCACGCCCCTCGGCAACCTGGTCATCGACCGGGAAACCACAGCAGAATTACAAAAGACCGGCAAGTTTGAGTGGATGTCACAGTCAGTCGACGAAGACGAGCATAGTCTGGAGATGCACCTTCCATACATCTACAAAGTCCTCTCCCGGACCTTCGGCAACGATGCATCGGCATTCCCTTTGCTGACACCCATTATGATTGGCAACACCAACCTATCTACCGAAGTAACGCTCGGCCGCATCCTGGCACCATACCTCGCGGACCCGTCCACAGCCTTTGTAATCTCCTCCGACTTTGCTCACTGGGGTTCGCGCTTCCGCTATACCCTCTACCGCCAACCTGGCAATCCCTCCGTCAACCTCGCCTCCGGCTCCAAGGTCTCGGCAGGCTTTCCCATCCATGAGTCCATCAAGTCGGTCGACTTTGACTGCATGGGCGCGTGCGAAAGCGGCTCACACATGGCCTGGTCGGAAATCTTGCAGGAGACGAGCAACACCGTTTGCGGCCGGCATCCGATTGGGGTGATGATGGCTGCGGTTGAAGTGGTGCGGAAGATGGAAGGGAAGCAAGGCCATGATGCTTTCAAGTTCGTTCGGTACGAGAGGAGTGGGGAGGTGAAGCGGGTGAGCGAGAGTAGCGTGAGCTATGCCAGTGCTTTTGCGGTAGTATGAGTGAACTGTGATCTTCACGGACGGGCGATGCATTATGCGAGTATCACAACAAGTGTTCCAATTCACGTGGGTGTCCTCTTGCCTGACGATGGCTGTATATGGGTTATGTACACGCACAACATGGTCGATCATCAGCTCACCCTTCATCATTTGAGAGGCGAGATGATCAGAAAGGAAAGACGATTTCATGAATTTGACCTGACGCTCAACTAGCTAAAGAGACAGCCGATGGCCAACGACAAGAAGCGCATGATCTGGCAGACACAAATGCAATTCTAAATCACACAAACTTGAACATCGCGCACTGTTCCCGCGTATAGATCCTGTCGATGTCGTTGCGTAAACTGTTCTCCTACGCATCGAGGTACTTCTTCGCCAACGCCGTCAACATGGGCTTGGCAACGGGCTCGACCTTGCTCCAGTGCTTCTGCCCCTTCTCCAGCGCGCCCTTGAGCTGGTCTTTCGTCTTCGGCGGCGACGCTTTCCGAGACGACCTCCGCCGTTCGCGGTCCCGGTCCCGACGATCGTACTCGTCCTCGTCCTCTTCCCGCGGCGGCGACTCCCGCGGCGCCCGTCGTTCCTTTTCCTTGCGCCTCTCCCGCTCCGAGTCCCGACGAGATCGCGGTCGGTAGTCGGTCCCGTATCCACGGTCGTGGTCGTCGCGGGACCGTCGCTTCGGCGCCTCGGATCGGTAGCCTCGGGCCTCATGGCGGTCATGGTCCCGATCGCGGTCGCTCCGGCGGCGATGCGGAGGGTGTCGGATCTCGTAGTCATCGCTCTCGTCATCCTCGGGAATCCTGTCATGTGTACGTCTGTGCCTGCGCTCGCTGTCCCGATGAGGCAAGTCTCTCACGTTATCCCTCGATCGGGGTGGTGGGTCGCGATCCTCCGACCCGCGGTGATGTCTCCGTCGTTCTTTCAATGGCGGAGGGTCACCGTATCCATCCGCGGAACTCCTCCTATGTCTCCGCCTCGCACCGTCCTCGTCGTCACCGCTTCGGTCCTTACCGATGGGTGGGCGTGGCAGCGGTGTCTCATCCTCCGACGGCCGATGACCTGGTCGACCTTTACTCGGTAGAGGGGAGCGTCTGGGGGTGGACACGTCGTCTTCATCACTCGCGTCGTACTGGTCGCGTCTCCCTGGCTTCTTGAGACCTCGCGGGCTCGGCTCCTCATCTATCCTGGAGTCTCGAGGCCTCCGGGGCGGTGGACGTCGGTCATAGTCGTCGATATAATCCCTCGAGCTCGGCCGCGGTGACCTCTTCTCCCGTGATGGTGGCGGGTCGTCGGGTGGGTGCAACGAAGAAGGCATCGTGTGGTGATGTGTGGAGGCGGTGAGAAGTCGAGTGGTGAAGGTGGTAATATATGTTCGATCGGCTCATACATGTAGGCACATGACTTGACGATGCACGTGAACGTCATAACAACCTCCAACCTGGCCCAAGCGTGCCACGTCTTCACTCTTCACGTCCTTTGTGGGAGGACAGGGGCACCTCCGTGTTTCTTCTTTTCATGCCGGTCACGGGACGGATGAGCTGCGGCACCACCTGCCATTCGCTGTGATGGGTGGTGTCGGTGCCCAAATTTTGACCCGTCAAACAGAGTTCTGTCATTATACATGTACTATCACACCTCGCCGCCGCCGCCCTCCCCACTACTCTCCCCCTCCGTCTCTACATACGCCTGCAGCTGTCCCCGCCGTTGCATCAAGTCTGGTTCGTGCTTCGCCGGACTGTGGGGAAGGCTGATCTGTGCAACGGCCCTGATATCGGCCATCGACTTGGCTTTGCGAGCCGAGTCTACGGGCGTCTGCACCGGTGCTGGTAGCGGAGGCCAGCACATGCCTGAGCGACTTTGATGACGAGACGCATGCTGACCCCGAGTGTTGTGCGTCTCCGGGATGCGCTCTTGCAGGTCGTACTTCACGTTACCTTTGCGCCCATCGTCGTTGCATTGTGGACGCCGAACGTCATTCAAATTATATGCACCACACTCTGACACGTCGTCCTTTGGAGGATAGACATATCGGTAGGGTCGGGGGCTGGGATGCGCAACCTTGCGACTATCATGAAATCTGCATGTGATTGGACTCGGATGCCCGGATGGTGGGCGCTCTGTAAGCTTCCGTCTCGCTGATTGTGGCCGTCTTTCAAAATCATCGATGGCTCGTGGTGTCTGTCGCGTCGAATTGACTTCGGCTCCGAAAGGCGATGCATCTCGCGCAGTATGCGAGTGGTCGGTTGGTCGTACCGGTGCTCGTGTGTTGCCTTGCGACCATGGCATCGACGCGCCAACCATTCTACATATGCCTTCCAGCCTTGCGTCAGCTTCGCCTCTACGCCAAGGCATCTCACACAAGCGCTTGATTTCCGTTTGCGCATCTCTACACTGCAGGAGCTCAGTCTCCCACGCGCTCATTACCGTTGCCGTTCGGACGCGTTGACGTTCCTGCCGAGCTAATCTCTCACCGACCTCCGTGAGGCGCTGGCTCAATGATTGACTCTCCTCGTCTTTCTGCTCCATCAAGCGTGCACCACGAGCAAGGACCTGCTCAAGTTTGGAAATGACTGCATCCTTCTGCTCGCAGAAGTCTCGCAGCTGGTCAACCTCTTCGGCTTTACTCACTTGACAGACCCGAAGCAGGTTCTCCGCCTCGAGTAGTCTGGCTTCCATCGCCCGCTGTTGGACGCGACCACTGTTCTCGGTGTCCATGAAGCGATCAAGAGTCTCTTCTTTATAGCGAAGAACATTCTGAATGTCGTTCATCTCCGCGATCTTCGCTGACAGGGTGTTCTGGACGTGGCTGAGATTGACGGTCAACCGGCCAACGTCTTCCTCCTTCGCCGACAGCCTTTCTTCCGCATTTCGGAGAAGCTCGTCAAGACGCGCTATCTCCTGATCACGAGAGACTAGCCCATCCATAGGACCCGATATCTGCCAACGTCGAGCCTGTTCGCTCATTCTCGCGGTCCCAACGTCTTCGTGGGGCGGCGTTGAAGCTTGCGTAGCGCTGCTCTGTAACTTGCGGAGGGCAACACCCATCTGAAAGATCTCCGACTCCGCTTGCTGAAGACGTCGTTGCAGCATCTCGCTGTCTGTCTGAAGCATGAATAGCGTGGACTCTTCCTGATCCACATGAGCTGGAGAGCCCGCATTTTCTCGTGTAGTAAGTGGTTTGGTGCTAATCCGACGGGAATAGCAGGCACGAGTAACAGGCTCGCTCTCTTGCGCTGTGACAATGCTGGTGGATGGAGTGAAGATGTTAACGTTTCTCGACGCTTCATCCGTCTTCACTTCGACTTCAGACGCCGCTTGTTCTAAGGGGCCCAGCCGACCATCCAAATCTTGCACGTCGCTGCGCAAAGAGGTGTCCAGCTGCCAGTGAAGTGAAAGTGGCAGCAAGGTGTTGCTTTGATGAGGGATCTGAGAGGGCGCACCGTACCGGAGGTTGGTCATGGTACTCTCAATGTATTTCAAATGAGCTTTCGCGTCGTTAAGCCGAGCGAGGAATTGATCGTGCTCGGCATGACCGTGCTGCAGCTGATGTATGTCGTATTGCTGGGGGAACCTGGAAGTTCCAGGCTTTGAGTGCTCCATTCGGTTCATCGCTGTCAGTGGGGGGGACTGCAGTGCTGGATCTAAGTCCGACCACGGATTTGCTCGGATCGATGGCGACGACAAGTCGTAGGATAGGGAATCCGTTGTATTTACTGGTGGCGAGTAGATGGTTGGACCTTGCGACGGCGTTTGATCTCTCTGTGGCACTTGCATGGCATGAATGCCTTGTGGATAGACCGGTGGTATATTATCTATATAGGTTCCTGATGGGAGGTGATGTATCTTGAACGGCTCGTACAAGCGTTGGGATCCGTCCTGAACCGGTGGCGATTTGATGGCATGATTGTCGGATGGCGACAAGCGCGCGTACTTTGCTGACATCTCAGAGAGTTGTTGGCTCAGGTGATGCAGGTCATGTTTGAAGTTGCGCTCTTCCATGTTGGGGGCGACACCAAGTGATGTGTTTGCTACTTGCGCAGTGAGTGGCCAAGGATAATGTAGCAGCTGTGTGAGTGGAAAGGATAGAAGGCGAACGACGGTGATGAAGAGAGATCAAGGCAAGGCCGTCATGTGTTCACGTCAACAAGTACTTTACAGCCTCAACGGGGTTAGGAACGGTAAAGACCGAGCCCGTTGTGATGCTGGCGCCTGATATTGTACTGTAAGCGGTAAAAGGTGCGGTCCTACACCTCATCTCTCTTCTAACCCTCCGCCCTTGGGACCGTGCCAACCAACGTACGCACTACCATAAACGTCATCCCAGCTGTGATGGTCAAGGTCATCGTGGGCCTGATGGGCTCGACCTTTGCTCCCGGCGCGACCGCCATCTCGGGGACTGCCCAGCTTCGCTCACTTCTTGCGATGCTTGATAAGTACAACGTGCACGATCTGGACACGGCGCGTGGCTACCACGGCGGCAGAAGCGAGCAAGATCTGGGTGACGTCCCGGCAGAAGAGAAACGCGGGTTCCTCATCGCCACGAAAGCTCCGGGATTCACGCCCGATTCGCTTGGGTATCAGCAGGTGATCGATAACTGCAATGCCTCCCTCACCGCGATGAAGCAGAACACGATCGATCTGTACTACTTCCACGGCCCGGACAGGAAGACGCCGTTGCAAGAGTCGTGTAGAGCGATCCACGACTTGCATCAGCAGGCCAAGATCGCAACTTTTGGCATCAGCAACTTCAACGCGGAAGAAGTCGAGCAGATCCACTCGATCTGCACTGCCAACGGGTGGATCCTTCCGACAGTATACCAAGGCATGTATAACGGTCTGACCCGCGCCGGCGAGGTCACAATCTTCCCAACGCTACGCAGATTGGGCATAGCCTTCTACGCCTTCAGCCCGTTGGCAGGCGGCTACTTCTCCAAGACATCCAATCAACTCCGGCAACCCGCTCCGGGGACGAGGATGGATGCGATGGAGCATTTCAGCAACATGTTTGTCAACGACACGTCGCTCGAACTTCACGACCGACTACAAGTAGTCTGCGAGGAAGAAGGAGTCACGATGAAGGAGGCTACGCTAAGATGGCTGATGCATCATTCGATATTGTGTGAGCAAGACGGTGTCATCCTCGGTGGCAGCAGTGTGGACCAACTGGAGGAAAACGTCAGGGCATGCAAAGGTGGTCCATTGCCGTTGGCAATCACAGAGTGTTTTGAGAATATCTGGAAACGGTGGCAAGACGCTGGGAAATCGTCTCCCGGCTCTTTGTGATGGACCGGCCCCGTCTCAATTCACCAGTGCTCCCGCAATCGATTTCGTAGGTCGCTTATCTCGGTTCGATCTATGCTTCGCACCAGCATGCGACTCCCAGCGCACGCAATGCCTGTTCCGAGGCCACATATGCGCGTTCACCAACAAGGCTTATCGTACACTGCCGGCGGCGATAGCTTCTTCAGCCCTCAACCTTCACGGCTCGCCCAGCCCCCGCCTCGTCCATCTCCGGCATCCACCCTTTCGGCCTCTCAGCTCCTCTCACGATCAACCCATACAGCGCCTTCTCTACTTTTTCCACACTGGCTCGCATGACATCCATCTTCTTCTCGGCATCCTTCGCGAGCGGACCCGTCCCAGTATTTAGGCCTTCGAGCTCGGCTCGTACAGCCCTCATGTCCGTCAATACACTACGATTTTGAGCGCTCGACAACGTGTCCATAGCCGTGGAATCGCTTTCCGACGAAGGTGTGATGACGGGAAGAGCGCCACTGACCGCCATGGCCGTGATGGCGAACCTCATCAGCTCGCCGGTCATGTCGTATACTCCTAGGATGTAGTCATCCGGACTCAGCTCCACGCCTGGACCCTCCACATCGAGCTCCTTCATCTTTCTCTTCGCATCGTCGTAGCTCAATAAAGTCGCGGTTTCGAGGTAATGCTGGAACGACGCCGCCTCCATGTACTCTTGGCATCCTCCGCTGATCTGCCGGCTGTAGCGATCACCGTTCAGACCTTGCAGATCACGCGAGACGGACGCAAATTGGGTTGAGATTGTTTCGTAGTATGGTTTGTTGCCTTTGACGACGTGTTGTGGAAGGGGTCGGTTCAGCTCTCGTACACTGCCATGTCATCAATTCAATGGCTCGGGGTGAGATACACAAGCCGGCGCATACCGTTGAAGTGTGAAGATACTACATGTATATCAGCACCTACCTGGGAGATATCACGCGCTTATGAAATCCTCACATCTTTTTCGACGCCACAGTGATGTTGCGTGACGCGTTACTTACTCGCTCGCGACGGTCGTGATGCTCATCTAACTCGGCCCGAAACTGCTCGAACATGGGCATGAACGGTGATGGTAGATCTTCCATGGCTTCGTGAGGGCGCTTGGTACCCATTGAGCGGGATGCGTTGGAGAAGAATGGTGGTCTCGAGAAACGGCATTGATGTTATGCCTCGGCTTATCTCAGCAGACATTGCGTTACATGATTCAACGTACATAGACGAATACTGAGATCTACCGAGCAGTCAGGAGGTGTCTGCTTCGAAGTAGACCCAGCGTCTCTCTCACACCGCCCAGCCTTCGGATCAAGCCCACTGTCCCTCCAGCCAGAGCACCCATCACCAATGCCGTGCTCAGAAACCGCTGTACGCCCTTCCACCCTCCTATCATGAGACTCTTGTACTGCTCATGCTTCTCCCCGTCGACAATCTTGTATTCGAAGTCGTTGAATGTGATGAAAACGCTACGCCACCAGAACCAATATTGATACTCCGGATACATTGCAATATTGAGCCCGGTCTTTGGGTCGAGAGCCCAGGATGTACAGCCCGAAGCCCAGACCAACTTTTTGAGCTTGGCCTGCATCCAGCTGCTGTCCCGCATGGCGGAGGCAGACTTCACGTCGACGGCTTCTGTGTGCGTAGTCGGAGCCAAGAGACCGCGAGAGGGTGCGTGCAGAGATTCAAGGATGGGTTCGATGAGGCGAAGGACAAAATTGATCTGGCATTCGACGGTGTAGATGACGGAGAGATGGCCTGTGACGGTATTGGGGCCCATGAGCGTGAAGAAGTTTGGGAACCCAGGCACGCAGGTCTCGAGGTATGCCTGTGCCGCGCCTTGGTGTTGAGTGTCCCAATACTCATTGAGGCTCACGTTGTCCTGGCCGACGATTTTCATCGGGAACAGCATCCGGAACACTTCAAATCCTGTGGCGAGCACGATTGCATCTGCTTGCACCTCTCTTCCGCCCTTCGTCCTCACGCCATGCTCGGTAATCGCCTGGACCGGATCGTCATGCACTAGCTCCACATTGTCGCGATGGAGAGTCGAAAGGTAATCCGTATCCATCACCTTTCGCTTGCACCCAATCTCGTGTTTTAGGATCAGCGCATCCCAGTACTTCTCCGGTGCCATGCGCTTGACATACTGTTCGTTCTCCTCCTTCAAACCCTGTCGGATTTTCGCGCCCGACTCCACATCGAAACCAGCAAAGTCTTTCTCCATGTCCGCATACATCTTGAGGCGATACGCTCGCATAGCCCCAGGAATCCAGCGCATGACCCACTTGAAGAATGGACTATAGACGGGATTGGGCCGCTCGGCGAGGAAGTGTGCTTGCCGTGCAAATTGTCTGAGTTGACGCGCTGTTCGGGCCATGACTGGTACGAACTGCGTCGCCGAGCAGCCGTTCCCGAGGACGACGACATCTTTGTCCTTCCAATCGAAAGTTGAATTCCATTGCGCAGAGTGGAAGAGCGGGCCTCGAAAGGAATCGGCACCAGGGATTTCGCATGGTTTGGGCAAAGACAAGGATCCCACCGCCGAGACGACAATTTTCGCCCGACGGACGTACTTTTCATTCGTTTGCTGGTTCTGTATAGTGACCTCCCACCACTGGTTCTCGTCGTCCCACCGCGCGACTTCGACCGTCGAGCCGAATCGTACATGGGGGATGATGTCGTACCTGTGCGCAACATCCCGGAAATATTGTTGGATCTCGCTTCTCATGCTGAACTTCTGGCTCCAGTCTGGGTTGAGAGCGAAGCTGTAGCTGTAGAAGTGAGATGCGACGTCACAGCCGCAGCCCGGATAAGTATTGACCAGCCACGTCCCACCAACGTCGTCGGTCTTCTCAATGAGCTCGAAGGAGCGGGTGGTGATGCCCTTATGGCGGACGAGCTGGACAGCAAGACCGAGACCGGACATGCCGGCGCCGATGATGAGGACTTCTGTGTCGATAGGCATCGCGGTGATCAAACAGAGGAGTGAGTGGTTAAAGAAGATAGGGGACGACACGGAGGAGAGACGATATATATGAGATATTGTACCTACTGTACCCACAGCTTTGTGCTTGCTCGATTATTAACTTTTGGCGCCTGCATCAGGTCGTGGGGAGTTGAGTGGGAGGTTAGGAGGAGTGAAGTGGATCTCGCTGTACCTTCTGTGTGGTTTTGAGCAACTCAGCCGACGGCAGGTCAGCCGGGTGTCTATCAGACCATTCCTGACATGCGAGGCAAGGTGGACCCTACCGCCAACAAAGGTGTGAAAACATGACGACGCCGCCATCGGTCAGTCGAGCGCCTTGTCCCCACAAGTTTGACCACGAAGGACTCTATCGCGCCGAGATCGAGGAGCGTACCCGCAATGGCGAGACGTGCAAGGAGATCGCCGACACTCTCGTCGCGCGGGGGGTCAAAGTCAGCGACAAGACGGTGTCTCGAAAGCGGCTGCAATGGGGCCTTCGGCAGCGCACCGAGCCCAGCACTAAAGGCACAAAGCGGCCGCGCTTGGCTGCCGAACGACCTGAATGGCGCAGATTGACCGGAAAGGACCCTGCAGATTACAACCGACGGCGATCGGAAATCACGGAGCGTACCCGGCGAGGCGAAAGTGCGGAAGACATCGTCTTGGCCCTACAAGCGCAAGGCTTCGAGCTCAAGAAGGGCGTCAGTACGGTCACGAGGCTGCAATCTTTCTGGAAGCTGATCCCACCTGACCCGGATCGAGCGGAGGGGAAGGGAAAGTATTCGAAGAAGCGCAAGCCGCCGTCGCAACCACGACAGAAGCAACCAAGCGCACAGCAGCAAGAAGGAGAAGAGCAATCGCCGGCCGGCCAAGTGTTGCATTATCCAGGCAATTGCTCGTTTGGACCCCCCAAGCGACGAGGAGAAGCTGTGGGTCCAAATGAGGAGATCACTCTCGACGATGGCCCTGCCTCGGACATGGATTCGGACAGCGGTATGGTGATGCCTCAGTTTGAGGATTTCGAGGCTGCAGAAATACCCTCGCGGATGAGCGTACCACCTCCTCAACAGGATCCGCTTGTGCTAGCCGCCGATCTCATGTCTGCGGACATATTGGTCGATCTCGCGAACAGCACCCTCGTCGCTGCCATCAAATTCAAAGATGTGTTTTCTGCATGCTATGCGCAGAAGCCTGCACCGGGGTCGTTGAGTTCCCTGCCTCCTACTGTGCAAGATATTGTTGCAGCCAAGATGAAGGTGCGAGAAGCCGCGACTGTTGTGCTGGACCTCACTTCCGACTCACCGGACTCGAGTGGCGGTTGACGCCTCGATCAAGCGTGCGAGATTGATTGGTTTGCCATCAAAGCTCAAGAGTGGCATGTCATACCGAAGCATCCACAGCGGTGGTGTCCTGAACCTCACTCATGAGCGCTGCAAAATACCTTTCGTCTGCAGTGCCATAATCATTGCGGCTCCAGCTGGTCTTTCCGTTGGTGACCAGCACTCACGTTCACATGCATGTCGCGCAAATCTTGGGTTGATATCAGCTCACTTGAGGGACAATTCCGCGGCGCCTGTGCTTCACCTGATCAACCACCAAAAGCATTCACTGCGGTCTTTACGGGCAAGGCACTCAATCGTGCCGGAGTAGTTACTCGGACCCCAAGGATCATCTCGAAGGACAGTTTGGCGTCAGAACGGAGTGTCTTCCAAGCTCACCCTGGTTGTCTGAGGTTCTTGAACGCCGAGATAAGTCGACGATCATCGTGGAGTGGTAGCTATGTTGTCTACATTACCCGGCCATTTCTCGCTGTACAATCTTTGACCTGCCTGTCCCTCGTTCCATACCCTTGACTTGACATGCATCACCCGGCGAGGCTCCCTTCTGCACTCAAAACCATCTGCGACCTCCGTAGTTTCCTCCGTAGTACGGGTAGTCGTCACTCCGAGCTCCCCCATCGCCATAATAGCTCCGAGCCCGTTCGTTGTCGCCGTCTCTGCCAGCACCACCGCTGCGTCTGCCACCACGATGGCTACCTGATCGAAGGTCATAGCCACGGCCCCCGGGACTATCGTCGTAGTCTCGACCGCCAGCAGAGCGTCCCTGAAGGTACGCCGTTCCACTGCCAGATGCGTATCCTCCGCGCAAACCCCCGTGGCCATTACGGTCCCCGAGAGCGTTTCCATAATAGGCAGAGTCTCTCCACGCTGCGTAGCGTCCAGGTGGATTCGGCCGGTCCAGATAGCTTCCTTCTCTCGGGCCGAGTGCGCCGCTCATGAACAGATCGTCGTCGGCTCCTGGGACACGCCGACCAAGCCCTTGTAACGCTGGTGCGCCGCGAGGTTTGTCGAAAACGAGCGCGTCCATACGCGACTCTGATCCAGTGAGGAAATCGCGCCAACCCTCGTCACCGTCCAGTATGCTATGAGAACGTCGAGGCGCGTTGGGGCGCCTGAACTCACGTTCACCAAAGCTGCTCTCTGCGTAGCGTCCTTGACGAGAACCACCCGCGGTAGGTGTGGCGTTTCGGTTATAGTCTGAATACGTCGGGTAGTTGCCTCGACCGCGGTCGAGTATACGATCGTCGAGACCACCACTGCCATAGCTTCCATAGCCGGTGTGGCGTTCCGTCGGTCGGCCGTGCCGATCGTAGTCGGTGTCCTCGGCGTAGGCGAAATCATCGAAGTCCATCGTGAGAGTGATCAGGTTGAGCACCGCGTTGGCAATCTTAAAGGAGGGTTCAGAAACTTGAGGCAGGTCTGATGGTCAATTGGGAGTGATATATGTTTATAGTCTTTAGCAAAAGGGCGAAGCGATTAGAGAAGATATATACAGAGAGCTCACCTTGCGCCAGTCACTCCATGCCGAGTTGGAGCAACATGACGCTGGTATACGACGACAAACTCTTCACGGTGGTAAAGAAAGGCACCAACTGCGGCAGTGACTGTTACACTTGCTTTGTCGGCGGAGTGCTTGCTGACCGTGGGCTTTACAAACGTGTTGCAGACGTGGCAAACCGTCATGCCGCGCAATAAAGACCCCATGCCACAGTGAAGGAGCCCGAGAAAGATGTTGGCCTATATACCATGTCAGTGAAGGTGGACTCATAGCACTTGGAAGCAAACAGGGCAATCGACTTTCGGCTGGATCAGGGAAGCAAACTCCGACCACAGCATATGAAGAAGCCTGGTTTCACCAGTTGTTTATCGATCAGATCTTGAGTCTAGCACCTCGAGCTCACTTCGGAACAAAGCAGACCGATGTCCGACCTGCCATTCGACCGTTCATTCTACAAGATTCTTCCAAGGTCGATTGACGGTCTTACCTATATGACCACTCCGAGTATCTCCAGCATGATTTGAAGCGTGGTGTGTGACTTGCTCGCGACCGACTCGCGGAGTGTATGAGGCGCCTGGCGAAGTGGGAAGAACTCTGCCGCCGCGACAACCACGAGTACGCCCGGACTCGCATTGATAACAAGCAGCTGGTCATCTTAGACCTGCCGGAGCCTGAAACGCCAAGGCCTCAGGTGGGTGTTCGACACACAATTCAATCAGGAAGACAGGCTGAAGCTCGTACGGACAATCGCAGCAATGTGCTGAGACGTGAGCTGATCCAGAGGTTTGCGCACAGCCCAGCCTCGACACCACTCCACCAAGATAGCGGTGAAGGGTCGGTGTGTTGCGGGGTGCTGTACTGGTTCACCTGAGCGCTTTATGCGCGGAGGATCATGCAGGTGCCGTCTGCCTTAGACTTTGTACGAGGATGGATCAATGATTCCGATCCGGTTCGCAAATATGTCATCAATCGGTTCTTCTTACTGCCACGTGAGTGCTCTTCCGTGACCTTTGCAGGACAGCAGCGCAGGGGCCATTGCATGCTGAGGATCTGAGCATCCAGTCGTTGTCGTCCCCACGTACGCGTCCGTCGTGCCTCGCAAAAGAAGCCCGAGATTGGCGGTGGCTGTGAAGTGCAAGGTCTGCGTTCAGATTGACGCCGTAGTAATGTCACCGGATCCACGGCCAGCTTCAGCATTGAGTTGCTTCATGGCGCAGTATGTCGAGCGGTATCCGGCACGTCTCGTATGGCAATGCGACCTGTATGCGGCGAGGTTGCTCCCCGTAGGAATTGCGGGTGACGTCCCTGAACTCCGCCCTAGTCGGCGTTGCTATTTCAGGGGCGTGACTTTGAGTGGCTCCAGCTTCTGGCAAACAAGATGAAACTCACAGCATCAGCTCAAAGGTTCACGAGACGTTTCACTCAACTCCCTTTTCCCCTCACTCCAGTCCCCTTTATCTTTCGTACTCAGAGCAACTGCGACAAACCCCGACATCCTGTATTCCACCTTCGAGAGACTGATTTTGGCAAAGGAGAAAAACCCGCGGGATTTGGTTACCAGGGGCCAATCGCCAGGAGTAAACAGACGGATCACAAGGCAGGCTCTACCACAACTTTCCCCAACAGGCTCCAGCAACAACCATGGCTGTAAGTTCTGCCCTTGTGGTGCGATCAGTGCATCGTTTTCCGGCGGCAGCATTATCGCATCGCATTGGAAAACCCGAAATCGCACGGTCGCGTTGGTAACAGCATCACACTGACATACTTGGCTACGACAGTACAATTACAGCGGCGGTTACGGGCAGTCAAACCCATACGATACCCCTTCCAGCAACGCGTCTCCAGCTTATGGTCAGGCATATAATTCCGGAGCGTACAGTATGCAGCTCTCCCACGCCAATGCGATTGCCGACTGACTTGGCGCTCAGATAACCGACACGAGATGGAAATGCAGCCGATGGCCAATAACGACAGCCAATACACATCCTCCGGCCCTCCCGCGCCTTCTCATGCCATCCTCAACGAATGCGCCACCGTCGGCGTTGCCATCACGGATCTCCAGAGCCGCCTGCAAAGCCTCGAGCGCAAGCAGCGCGACTACATCGACGGGAGAGGGTCAAACAAGGAGATCGACAGCTTAAGCGCCGACATTATGACCGGCTACCGAGGCCTGACGGATCGCGTGAGGCGGATCAAGAGCAAACCCGAAGCCGGAAGCGCGCTGAACAGGCCACAAGTCGACGCATTGGACCGTAAGATCCGCAAGGCGATCAACGAGTATCAGCAGACCGAGTCGCATTTTCGCAAGGCGGTGGAACAACAACAATACCGCCAATTTCAGTTGGTACGACCGGGCGCAAGTGAGGCCGAGTTTCGCGAAGCCATCCAGGACGGCGCGGACACGCAGATTTTCCAGCAAGCGTTGCTCAACTCGGACCGCCGTGGGCAGTCGCAGACGGTATTGGGCGAAGTGCGACAGCGCCAGAACGCGATACAGCAGATTGAGCGGACCCTGATCGAGCTGCAACAGCTGTTTCAGGATCTGGACACGCTGCTCGTACAGCAGGAGCCCATGATCCAGAACATCGAGCAAAAGGCCGAGGAGACGAACACGCATCTCGAGGCGGGCAATATACACGTTGGCAAGGCTGTCGATAGTGCGCGGGCGGCGAGGAAGAAGAAGTGGATTTGTTTGGGGATTGTCGGTAAGTCTTCGGCCTGGACCTGCTTTCTACGCGTGAAATGGCTGACACTTGTGCAGTTCTTATCATTCTCATCATCATCGTGGTAGTCTTGGCGTATGGTGCTACGCAGGGTTGGTTTAGCCACAAACAGGCTCAATAGATGCGCTTCCACCCCGATGTTCTGGATGTGGTAAGATCAGGCTTACGGCCTCTTTTGACAGATGACCCGAGAGCGCATCTTGTGATATTCAGCGAGGCGTACGGCTGGAAAGGGATAGCTTGAATTTGATCGCTCAATACCTTCCATCAGCTGTACTCGCGCTCTCTAAAACCAGTTCAGGCCCACCCCCGACCGCCTCGCCGACACTCCCTCGGGATCTGCTTTCCTTGAATCTCAGCGTCAACTCCAGCTCCTTGCCGGTCTCTCCGTCGGCCGCTTCACCTGTGCTACCCTGAGATCTTCGACCTCTTCGCCAAGATCTAGCTCGCCCATCTGCCTTTCGACGCCCCGGTCAAGCCGCCTTGCTCGCTTCTCTCTGCTCTTCCGCGCCACCCTCTCCATTCGCGCTCGAACGAACAACGGCAGCGTATCGCCCTTCTGGCGGTACAGCTCTGCCCGTTCCGAGCGAGAGAAGACGCGCTCGAAGAGCTGCCTCTGCGCCGCGTTCATTGCAAGCTCACCTGGAGAAAGTGAATCAGCAACCCGTGTAGTAGCTTCATGTCTGGTCGATAGGCATGAGAGGACATACTACAATTGTCGCGCTTGACAGTGCCGCTATGGAAGCCTCCGCCCTTGAAGTTCTGATTCGCGTAACACTCCATGAGGCCAGTGAACTTGATCGTGTCGACTGAAACTTGACGAAGGACTTCGATCGTCTCCTGCTCGATCGCTTGTTGACCGGGCTGGTACTTGGTAGCCAGGAACCGGGCACGACTGATCACTCCGGCGCACCAGTTGATGAACGAGCCGTAAAAGACTCGATGCTTGCCTGTGGGTAAGTTGTTGTCTAGCCAGTGCTGAATGGCCGCAGCATCTTCCGCCGGCGTAAGGTAGAAGTGAAGACGTGTCTGAGACATGTATGAGGCAGCTGCCATTTTGTGCATTGATGTATGTGTTTACTTGCAGATGTGGACAAAAGCATGAGAAAAGGAAGGAGCCACTTCCAACTAAGTAGTGCACTTACGACGATAGCTGTACATCTCAATGAGAAGCGAGATTTGGATTGTCTTGATGGCTATTGTTGTAGGCTGAGCTCACATTGTCAATACGAGGGCACAGAAGTGATCAGGGGGAGGCCAATATTCAGGTCGCAGCAGCCACAAAAGCCTTGACGGAATGTGAAATTACAGTCTTATAGTGCCGGTACAATTGTCAGGCACGTAGCCCGCGTCGACCGTCAAGTTGGAAAAGTGTACGTATGCCGTCGCAAGGAGTCGAACGGGCGATCACGAGCGACAAAAGAACAGAAGTCCCCAAACCAGTGTGACTGTCAACCGGCCAACTCCCGAATTGAATCGGACTAGGACCCGGAACTACGAGTAGTACACAACCTGACTGGTTTGATTTGGCGCTAAACCAATAGTCTCGAACGGCTCATGGTCGCTGAAAGGAGAGGGTGGAGTTAGGGATATAAAGTTGTCTGTGTTTGCCGACGTGGGTCCGGTGAATAGCCTGTGCGGCTTACCGCGGTGCGAGCGCAGTATGAAGTGACGTTGAAGCTTCGTGGTCGAAAGGCACCATGCCTCGCATTCTCTTCGTGCATAGGATCAGTCCAAGTACATGGTACACTCACATAACGTACAGGGTCATTGTTTCCTCGTGCGACTCGCAGGTGGTGAAACAAGAGGCGCCGGCGCGCTCTGGAGGTCCTTGCCACGATTCCGCATCACCACCGGCCGCCTCTCCTCGCCGGTGACAGCAGCCACTCTCTCGTAACCCACCGGCGGTATCTGTTTCCACATCTTATCCCACACACCCTTCACGGCGCTGCGGTCTCTTGTGCTCATGGGCACATAAAACCGGCAGAAGAGCGACTTCAGCATCCCCTGTTGCCACCACTTCAACTGCGCCATACGGTCCACCTCGTCTGCGGCGACGTATTCCAAGTTCGCTAATCGCCAGCTCGATGGTGGCAGGCGACGGAGCTCGGAGAAGTACATCTCTCTCGTCGTGAGCCAAGGGACGAACCGGATGAATTGTACCTTGAGGCGGGCGTTGGTCGGTACATTGTTCGCGAAGCGTATGAGCTCTTCTTTCGAACTACGTGCGTTTTGGGGCAGGACGGCACGTATGCTGCAGATGATGGGACCGGAGGCGACGGCTGCGGCAAAGGGAATGCTGGCGCCAAAGGCGACTATTGATCGATCGACGGTGAGCACACAGGGCCAGCTTTGAGCACAGGACAGGCACTCACCCGCTGGGATCATCCACAAGGACGCATCTTCATTCCAGTAGTAGGATGGTGCAACAAAGACGGTGCCTCCGAGTAGAAAGCATAATGTCACGACTCTCATGACACCGGCGAAGGCGGTCATACCGCTTGGTGCGAGATGGACGTTGATGAGCTCAGGGTATACGGTCGCTGGTCGGCGGTCAGGGATGGTATGTGATGAAGAGGGCTCAATGTTGATTACCTGGGCGGTTGGCTGTCTTTGCTGCAGTGCTTTTGCATCGCTTCAAGCCGGGTCGAAGCCATTGTGGCGCTGCGAGACTCCTGAGCGGTATGCAGAGGGGTTGCGCTCCCAATCGTCGCACCACCGGCGGTACGTGAGGTCTACAACACGCTTTTGTAAACATTACATGGTTTCGTCTGGTCGTTGGCATACGTCTGAGGTCTGAAGTCTGAGGTGTTCCCTAGCGGGTCGTTCCGCTTGCCGACAGTACACTTCACGTTGCTCGGCATCTACGAGATCGCAACATGGCTTCCCCAACACGGTAGCAGTAGCAAAGGTAACTCGGGCGGTACCATGAGGCTCTCAGCGCTCCTCGTCCTACCCGCTCTCCTCCGCTCTAGCATCGCATACACCGGCCTCTCCGACGCCTCCCTCAAATCGCTGCCGTCACCCGGCGACGACTTCGACATACATAGTGGGAAGCTACTCGCGCCCATCCTTCGTCCGCGCGTGCCAGGCACCCTCGGCTCCGAGGCGGTGCTCTCCCATTTCGTCAACTTCTTCACGGCCAACCTCCCGCGGTGGAAGCTCACCTTCCAAAATTCCACCAGCACAACTCCCACCTCCCACGGGAAAGAGATTCCCTTTACCAATCTAATCGCGACGCGTGATCCTCCATGGGCCAAAGGGGATGGCGACGTGGGGAGGCTGGCATTGGTCGCGCATTACGACTCGAAACTCACGCCGGAAGGCTTCATCGGCGCGACCGACTCTGCTGCGCCGTGTGCCATGCTACTGCACGCTGCACGTAGTATCGACGACGCGTTGACACGCAAATGGGATGCAATGGAGGCGGAAGGCGTGGGAGCCGGAGGTTATGATGGTATGGAAGAGCACCAAGGCGTGCAGATACTGCTGTTGGACGGTGAGGAGGCCTTCATGTCCTGGACGCATACGGACTCTTTGTACGGTGCGAGAGCGCTGGCGGAGGAATGGGACGACGTGATGAATCCAGCCATGAGCACGTACCAAACTCCCCTCGCCAGCATCGATCTCTTCCTTTTGCTTGATTTATTAGGCGCTGCAAACCCACGGGTGCCGTCATATTTCAAGACAACGCACTGGGCCTACCAGCACATGGCCAGCCTTGAGAATCGTTTGCGCAAACATTCCAAGTTCAAGAGTGACGCGGGCGGCAGCTCATTGCGCTTTTTTCACGAGGCCGACAAACAAGACGCGGACAGCTGGCTGGGAGGCTACATCGAAGACGACCACATCCCTTTCATGGCGAAGGGAGTCGAAGTGTTACATCTCATTCCCTCTCCGTTCCCGGCTGTATGGCATAAAGTTGAGGACGACGGAGAGCACTTGGACCTCCCGACCGTGGAGGACTGGGCCATGCTGACAACGGCCTTTGCGGCCGAATGGATGGACTTGGAGGGGCATTTAGTGGCAGGTCACGAGAAGAGGTGGAAGCATGAAAAGGCTGAGCTGTGAGTATGTCCGTCTGATGGAAACTATGTAATCGTGTCGAAAAGCGTGTGCTGATGATTGAAAGTTTGACGGGTTGATGTCTCACTCGATCGGAAGGTCACGACACAAGAAAGCACGTCTTCCCTCCGACGGTGTTCGTGTGGATGTGACCATTTCTTCTCAACTCCGTATGGTTGGCCTCTGCTCGGAGTGACGACGTTGACATCATGACGGACAGCAGGGTCTTCAACCTCGCCGAGCAAAGTCTCGAAGATGATGGTTAATGTCATCGAAGTGCGCAACTTCCGTTACCAGACGCTGTCCGGAAGCTGCCGTTAAAGAGGATAAGACTGTCTTTGAGCCGGAGATTGTTACCACCAACGGAACTCGCTGACTTTTCGCCATCTGCAAGCGGTGTGCTCTGGGTGGTGGTCAGTCGGACTGGAAGACCAAGTACACACAGAACGGACAGAAATTTGAACGTTGAGCGCCCGCCAACAGCTGCATCGACATGTACGCTACGTTGGGTTCACGTTATCTTTCAACGACATGGCCGAATGTCTGCGCAGCGACTTGCGAAGCTTTGCCGCCCTCGACAGTTCCATAGAGAGATCAGCTCGCCAACGTTGCGCATGCGTTGAGCTTTGTACAGCGCAGAAGGTGACAAGAACTGATGCTGCGGCTGAAAGATGGAACTAATTTACAGTTTTGGGGGAAATGATTATCAGCGAGAATGTGCTCCGTCAGGGGTATGCGGAGCTTCTCGCAAGTGCTAACCGTTCGCTGCAACCATCTCCACCGAAGTCTTTCTTCCGAGCTCGCATACGAAGCTTGAGAGGTGACGAGAGGAAAAATCGGTCGAGCTAAAAAACAGCAAAACCTGTACGCCCGCTGAGAAGCAGAGCAGAAAGTGGTGGCGGCGAATCCTCCGACAACATTCCATCGCTCAGCTCTGACCCCAATTCTCCACGTTGACCACTTTTGGCTCTCTTCCACTCCGAACAATGCACCACACCACATCTTCGTCGCCATCGTTGACCTCTTGGTGCTCCGCAAATGCCGGGATCAGGGCGTAGTCCCCCGGCGCCAGCTGCTGCCGCGTTTTGCCGCCATCACTCACGACCGCCCCGTGCCCGGAAAAGGCGAAGACGACCGTGTCTTGTTCGCCGTGGTGATGGATTGCCGATGCGGTATGTGGCTTCGCGATCATCCTCGACGCGCAAATGCCGTCCGTCAGGTTCACCAGTGCGTTCTGCCGAATCATGCCCTCGGTTTGCCCGCCGGAGGTTTGCAAGTCGCTCGATTTGGCCACGACGACCGGCTTCTGTTCAGGCATGGCTGTGTGATTTCTCGTTGTGGCTTCTCGGTTGGTCGTTCGCCGCGATTTTGGATGTGAAGTTGAGTGCTCATGTGTTCAACTTTCTCGTACCGCACACGAAGCATGACGTCTACGGTGGGGTAGCCGGCTTTGCCGTGTGAGTTCACACCTCACCTCAGCTCCTGAGGTTGTGTATTTGAATGGTATGGAATGAAAGAAACGATAATTCCACACTTCCACGTTGTTTGAGGTAGGCATCACTGAACACGTGTCCCACGGTCAGTATCGGTCCCCAAGCGACCGCGGATAAGGCGAGCAGGCGATCAGACCTTCAACCAAAGCTCATTCACGGCCGATGTCCTTGTAGCCTGCATCCGTCACGTACTTAGTCCCAAGAGCGATTGACGCAATGTAATCGCTCGAGCCGCTCCATAGGGAGACATCCACGGTAGGCATCGCGCCTCCTGTTACTTTGCTATTGTCGACAGAGATCTGAGATAGGCCCGATCAATACAAGTACAAGAAGCACACGATCCGGGAGTACACTCTTCGCGGACAATGCTCGGTCTAAGCATCGAATATCGAGTGTTAAGGCATTGACTACAGCGCTTCGGCATGAGACATAGCTTCGGCGAGGCTTCCCAAAACTCGGCTGGGACCTGCTTTGCAAATGGTCTTCTTGTGACGGCAGCGGCTTCCCTAGTGCGCAAGGGAAGTTGGGACGGCAATGGCAGACTGGGAATGGTAATGTATGCATATAGCGCAGAGCTCAGGATATGGATATCGAGGTGTTGATGGAATTCAGGACGTTGCCACGGCTCTGAGCGCATCGATTCGCCATCTCTGCCATCCTCAACGGGAGTCCTCAGCGACCTTGGGTTCGGAGAAGTACCACATTACTAGTTCGTAGAGCTCGGAGTCTTCCAACATCACAATTGTTGTATCAATCGTGTGGTTGACGGTCTCCAGGAGATGCCGGACTGGCACATCAAACACCCGACCGTTGACCGCACTTGCCTACGTATCAACGGTCAGGTTGGAATCTCAGCTTGCCGTTTGCGATCCACATCTCTATTCCATTACTCAGTTGGCTGTTGTGCGTTGACCAAGGCGTCCGCGATAAAGCCATTGGGGTTTGATGCGCTTGATGAAATTCGCGAGCCAACGATGAACATGTCGCGCGCTGACAAAACGCACGCAGCGTTGATGTCGCGAGAAAGAGTGTGCCCAAAGCCTCCAGATCAACAGCGCAGCTTTCCGGCGACGGATCTGATCATGCCCGACCGCGCGATCACACCCTGTCGTAGCGAATGTCAACTTCGGCAAGCCAGGACGCAGATCTCGATATGAGCCCGCCAATGTGCAAGTCCGGGCAAGTATCTGGTGCACCCTACACCTTGTTCAGTTCTTGCAACACTATCTCATACGGAATACTTGCTCTGAAAGAGTCCGAGTCACGAATCGGACTATCAAGGCTGTGCGCCTGCCGACGAACAAGTTCTCGGTGCGGTCAGCCCCCTCTGGAGGCATACCCGAGCAACAGCTTTTTGGTGACACATGTCAACGTGATCCTGCTGCAGAGGCGGAGAGAACGGTGAAGCCTGACGGCCGAACTCGTGCTTGATTGCAGATCGTCGGCGCACTTGTGCTCTTCTTCACACAGGGTACCATGGATGAGTCGTCAACATCATCAACAACATAGCGTGCTCTTGTTACGTAGGGGTCTCATGAACACCTTTGCCGCCTGTCAATCATGCTACAAGTTCCCAAGCTGTCCATACCACCTCGTCTGATATATCGTCCAAGCATTTCACATGATGGTCGTCAGCGCCATCAGCATGCGATAGAGTATGGTCGAGGGTTCGGTAGCGAATGACAGTCTTCACAACAAAGTTATGTAGGGATCACCTGACAAGACGCCCACAAAGGCGCAGAAGTCGAAGAGGTTAAACTTTCCTGCGAAGAGCGGATGCTTTTAAGAAAGTATCGAAAATTCGAAGCCTGATGCTATGGGTAGAGCGCAACATTCCGACGAGGGGCGGTCGGGGAGAGGCCTTCCGTATTGTATGTAATAAATCTTGTTTGTCGACTGGGGCATTGCTCTTCAGACGTTCAGGGCGGCATCAAGAAGGACAGAGGTGATGTAGCAGATGTTTGATGGCGCCCGAGGCAGAGGTTCTCGTGGGCGATGGGCGAGGTTACATATCCGTTCCATCTGCTTCGGGTGAGCTTCAAGTGGCTTCATTGATGTTTGATGAATTGATGAACTGTGGCGTCCGCGGGTCGATGCCGGATGGATGAGGGATGAGAGACGAGGCAGGTGATGGCAGGCCAAGCTGAGACAATCACACCATCGGTACCTGGTTGCCATGCTCTTTCGTTTGATTGTTGCCTGAGTCTGACCCCTCTTCGTGGCTCCTGTCTCTCCATTCTTGGCATTTCATCAAAACCACTTGAAGGTGAAGAACATGGACGACTTTCATCCTCATCACCTGACCTGGTTTTTCTTATCTTCATTCTCACCCAAGCTGGTCCTTGCACCGCCGCACGTGCCTCTGACCTAAGCGCCCGATCGTCATGGCGCGCTCATACGGAAACGGGTTTCCTTTCCTCTCGCTGTTCCAACTTCCACGCTGTTCAGTGATGAAGACGCCCGAACGTTGCTGGAGTTGGGCAGTCCACGTTCACAGCATGTGGATGTATGCCCATACCTCCAACTGTGTACGCACTCGCTCGACAGAACTTGATGCCTGAAGTGGTCGTTCACGTGGGGGAAGCTCAAGCACAAGCCACACCGCAATCGATGTCCCCCGTCGCGCTTGCCCCGAACAGGAGGCAACGGCAACCGCCTTTCCTTGATCTCGAATCTCGATGATGGCTGAAGCTCCTCTCGGCTCCCGTCACCCCGTCCCCGCTTTCTTTCTTTCTTCCTTCTTCACTCTTCATCATCCCCCTTCTTCCCCCTCTGCTCCTCCTCCTTCCTCACCACCACCATCATCCCCTCCATCAACAAGACCATCCTCGTGTGAAGAAGCACCACTACCGCGAGCATGATTGTCGACCCAGTCCAGGCCATGGCCGCCACTGGCACCATCCCGCTCGCCACGAGCTCCGTCGCCCCCATTCCAACCGTCGTGCCATCTCTGCCTGAATACCAGGTGGCTACCGAGACCGGCACGAGGACCTTGTGGTATGTCTGCAGCTCATCCTTCCACCAAGACCCCAGCTCGAGGTCGACTCAGTGAACCGTGGCGAGCTCCCGAATTTCTCATGGCTTCCCGCTACTTTCATCTATTGAGGTATGGTCGGAAAACAACGCTAACGAAACGTCAGGGTTGTCTTCGTTGTCATGCTCATCGCCTCGGCCGTGTTCGCCGGCATGTCATGGAACGTCCCAGTGGTAAGCCAGCTATTCACATCACGCGAGGCGCCCCCGCTCACTCCTCGCAGTCCCGCCGTCTCTACCACATCATCACCACCATGATCACCATCTTCGCCGCCATCTCCTACTTCGCCATGGCTACCGGCCACGGTATCAGCTACCACCACGTTGTCGAGCGTGAGTCGCACAAGCACGTCCCGGACACCCAGCACGACGTCTACCGCGAGGTCTACTGGGCCCGTTACGTCGACTGGTCCCTCACCACCCCGCTCCTCCTCCTCGACCTTTGCCTGCTCGCCGGCATGAACGGCGGTCACATCCTCATGACCCTCGTTGCCGACGTGATCATGATCCTCACCGGTCTCTTCGCCGCCTTCGGCTCCGAGGGTACCCCACAGAAGTGGGGCTGGTACGCCATTGCCTGCATTGCCTACCTCGTCGTCATCTGGCACCTCGCCCTCCACGGACGCGGCATGGCCATGTCCAAGGGCGGCAAGGTCGGCAACTTCTTCGCCGCCATTGGTGGTTTCACCCTCGTCATCTGGACCGTCTACCCAATGTATGTGCAATTGACACCACGAGATAATCCGCATGACTGACGCCTGTATAGTATCTGGGGTATCGCCGACGGCTCCCGCAACATGAACGTCGATGAGGAGGTAGGACCAATGTCCAGAACGTCGTATGTGATGATAGTCGGCTGATCATGTTATAGATCATCGCTTACGCCGTCCTCGACATCTTGGCCAAGCCAGTGTTCGGTGCGTGGCTCCTGTTCACTCACATGAGCATGCCCGAGACCAACGTCGAGATTGGCGGCTTCTGGTCGCAGGGTCTCGGCAGCGAGGGCCAGATCCGTGTTGGTGACGACGATGAGGGTGCGTAAACGCGCTCATCTCACCAAACCGTATGAGGGGGAGCAGACCGCGTGCTACGAAGGTTCAGATTGCAGAGATGGAGGAGGGTGAAGGGGAATGGGTGAACGGCAAGTTCACGCCAGACATGTTGGTCTGGGCATAATATCTTTCTGGCGTCGTCGCCGCTTGCTCCTTTGTCGGAGGAGCGGATTTGTATCATACGCTATGTAATGCATCACGCGCGTATGGTTGAAGCCATGAGCTGGTGTATTTGTTCGCCTGGAAGTGTTAAGGTTACTACTCGTGCCCGCTTGAGTCGCACACATTCCCCCTGGCAAGGGTTCAAGCTTGCGTGAGGTCTAGGCGGGAGGAACGAGGCACGTCATTGCATGTGATTGTTTCCATGTTCTCGCAATAGCAGTCAACTCAGCACAACCACGACAACTTCTCTAAAGACACAACGCACAGCAAAAATGTCGACCGGACAGGCCGCCCCACCCACCTACTCGACTGTCGATCAGTCCCACATCAACAATGCCCTCGAGCGCCGCAACTCGCTCGAAAAGCACCTACAGACTCGCCCAGAGGAGCAAGACCTCAAGAACAGACACATCTTACTCGACACGACCGCCGCGCCGGCACTACAGGCCAAGCAGGCTGAGCTGGAACGTCAAAGAATCACCGACAACCTCAAGAAGGTACCAACTTCTCATGACCGCTGCCGCATTACGAGCTGACATACATCTTTCAGGGTCTCTCCAGCCGGCCGGAGAAGGATCAACTGGTCGAACGCAACATCTTGCCCGACAGCACGGCGGCGCCGGCTTTGCAGGAGAAGCAGAAGGAGTTGGAGAAGCACATGCGCGCGGACAGTCTGGAGAAGCACTTGCAGGCTCGGCCGAAGCCGGAAGAGTTGGTGAAGGAGGGCATTCTCCAGGCGGATGAGAACCCGGTGGCTGATGATTGAATGGGAGGGAAAGATGCTGGACTTGTGAATGGTTGTAGCGATCATCACGGCTGTAGAGCATAGGCGCGCACGGCGTATAAACCACTCGGCATCCCTCTCTGCACCTCCGTGCTCACAACCCTCAAGCCAGCGTCTTCGAACAGTCGGCGAAATTTAAGATCCGTCCGCGTCACGCTGCTGTCCACCTCGTCGTACACGTCCTCCGCCAGGTGGTGATTGCTCAAATTCTCCTTCACCACTATCCAGCCTCCCCTGCTGAGCACGCCCGGCAGTCGCTTGAGGTATTGCACCACTTGCACGTCGGTGAGCTGGCTCAGACACCATTGATTCCAAATCAGGGCGTATTCTCGATCCGGCTGCCACGACTCCAACCCGACGTTGTACACCTCCCCGACACCATCCTGGCCTTCGATCTTGTCTGTGAAGCTCTTGACCGGTTCGACGATGTCCACCACCTCCGCCACTTTACTCAGAAAGCCGGTCGTGATCCGTCCGATCCCTGCGCCGCAGTCGACCGCCCGTTGGAGCTTTTGCCCGGGTGGGAAATGCTTCGACTGTCGCCGCAATTTGGCGAAGAAGTTGCTCGAGCCTTGCAGGTCGACGCGCGACACGTGCGGGTACCCACCCAGAACACCGTCTACCGTGGGCTCGGTCGAGGACCAGTAGGCGATGGCGGCGGCGTGGTTGATCTGTGAGTCGGGGGGTGCGCGGGGGTCGAGCATGGGGATTTCTTGAGCGATTTCGTCGTCGTCCGTGGATAACTTGACTTTCTTCGGGGAGGTGTTGGCTGTGTCTGCGTTCTTTCGCTTTGGCGATGTCATTGTTGGGATGTGCTGGATACGATCTCTGTATTCGCAGGGTCATTCACGCGTGACTGACGCGGGAGCGGAATCTTGCCGAGGCGAAGACCTCACATGGTCTTTCACGGTGATGATCATGGACTCTTCCCCTCTTCTGTCGGTTATGGGTGCCGTCAATGTACAGATAGTAGTCTGACACCGATCCTGCATCGGAGAGGTGAGTGAGTGTTCCTTCGTTGCATCTTCCCTCTTCTTTCTCCGACGACATTTCGCTCTCGTGGCGGTTACCATGGCTGGCGCGTACATGAACCGAGATTCATCTGTCGAAGACCTCTTCGCACAGGACCCAACGGTCATCCTTGATGGCGTTTCCGACGAAGCGAACGGCTCAATACCAGATCCGCCCCTCCGCTACGGACAAGCTCTCCCCACAGAATGGATCCCACTCTACAAAAAGCCCATGCGAACGCCTACACGGAAGCTTCGTGTGGTGGTGATTGGAGCCGGCATTTCGGCCATGAACCTGGCGTACAAGATCTATCACGAGCACGCGCTGTATCCAAACGTTGTGGAGCTGTGCATGTACGACGCGAACGAGCAGCTGGGCGGCACCTGGCTCGTCAACACGTACCCGGGCGTCGCCTGTGACGTGCCTGCGCACATCTACACCTTTCCATTCGAGCCGAACCCGGACTGGAGTGCTTACTACGCCAGTGGTGGCGAGATCCGTGACTACTTCAACCGAGTCGTCGCGAAGTATGACCTGGCGAGGGACGTGAAGTGCGGACACCGAGTAGAGCGAGCTGCTTTTGATGAAGAACGGGGCAGGTGGGCTTTGACGGTCGGTACGAAAGACGGCTCGATTGAAGACGAGTGCGACGTGCTTATTTCCGCGACCGGCTTTCTGTCAAAATGGCGATGGCCCAGCATACCGGGACTTCACGACTTCAAGGGCGAACTGATGCACTCGGCCGCGTGGGATCCGACGTTCGACGAGGCTGGTCAGCGGATAGCGGTCATTGGCAACGGCAGTTCCGCCATTCAGATCGTACCGCAAATGGTGGAGAAGGCGGCTCACCTGACGAATTTCGTCCGGAGGCCAACGTACATCACCCCTGGATTGGGATCTGCAATCATCGGCGGCCAAACGCAGTATTACTACAGCGAAGAGGAGAAACGAAGCTTCAGAGACAATCCGCAAGAACTCAAAGAGTACAGAAAGCGAATCCAAGCCGGTTCAAACAAGGCGTTTGACATGTTTGTCAAGGACTCGACTGCACAAGAACAAGGACGCAAGCAGACGGCCGACATGATGAGGCAGAAGTTGGGTGGTGACGACGACCTTGCGAAGAAGCTTACGCCCGATTACGAAGTCGGATGTCGGCGCGCCACGCCCGGCCCAGGGTACTTGGAAAGCTTCAAGCGAGATAACGTCAGTCTTGTGACCGATTCGATCGAGTGCATTGAGTCTGGAGGCATACGGACCGTGGATGGGAGGTTGCACGAGTGTGATACCATTGTGTGTGCGACCGGCTTCGACGTGAGCCACCGGCCTCACTGGCCACTGATAGGCAAGCATGGCATCACCCTCTCCGAAGCCTGGAAAGATGAGCCGACTTCGTATCTCTCCATGGCCGCATCGGGCTTCCCCAACTTCTTCATGTTCTCGGGGCCCAACGCTCCGGTCGGGCACGGATCGCTCATGGCCGGCTTGGGATGGATTGCCGATTGGATATGTCAGTGGGTGCGCAAGATGGCGGAAGAAGACATCAAGTTTGTGGACGTCAAGCCTGAAGTCGTCGAGGAGTTTAATGCGTACGCGGATGAGATTATGCAAACCCTGGTGTGGAGTGGTGGGTGTCAGAGCTGGTATAAAGGGCATCGGGTGGATGGCAAGGTCACGGCGGTCTGGGCCGGCAGTGTCATCGGCTTCAAGGAAATGATTGATGATCTCAGGCCTGAAGACTTTGAGATACGATATCGATCGAAGAACCGGTTCAGGTGAGCTTGATGCGTGTCCGAAGTGGTTCGAGCTGACCGGACTTGCAGATTCATGGGCAATGGTCGGACGAAGAGAGAATACGATCCGAATGCTGATCTGGCTTGGTATTTACTTAAATGAGCCATGTCGTTGATGAGGGTGGTAGGTGAGCAGCACACTACTTGATTGCTGCCATCAAATAATGGTGCCCTTGAATCGAATGAGACACGAGGTAATGCTGGCGATTCGAGAAGGCGAGGTGCTCTTGTCTGATCTTCCGGCCGATGTCGAGCCAAAGGAGTGGCGAGGAACCGTAGGTACGCTCGTTCGTATTCCGTTTACATATGTGTACTTCAATATCCACATCACTTTCGCAGCGCCATCCGAGCGCGAAACCCCAGGAAAAGCGGCGAGGCAACTCCACCAGACACGGCGTTCACCACCTTGCTGTATTACAAGATCTACGAGGGTCGTCAACAGCTTTTGGAAGCGTGTGCCGTGCGTGGACTACGCCAGCTTGCGTAGGCTTGTAACACCGGCAATGCCGTTGCTGCGGGACATCGTGCACGCTGTGAAAATGGAAGCGTCAATCATTTCCGGCTCAGGCTCGAGAATGCACGTCTTGCATCACCCGTTCGGCTGCCTTACGGAGAAAAAAAAAGGTATTTCGCTACGATCCTTCTGCTGTCACCATCATCTTATCGACAGCTCTGTTCCTTGCTGGATTTCCTACGCGCGTTTGCCCTTCACATCCGAAGTGATGGGGACGGTAGAAACGATGGTCAGCCGGCATGAGAGTCGAGGTGCCCGGCGACATCTGCAGTGCTGAAACGATCTACAGGCAAATGAAGAGTTGGACGGCGCCATCGCACTAAATAACCTACGAGCACACCTCTAACCGCAGCATCTTCACCATGCGTGCCCGCAGTCATGTTCATCTGATCTTCAAACTAATTCAGGAGATGTGCCGGACAACCCGCTCCGTCTCTTCGCCGCCGTGCAATGATCTTGATCTTGGGGTTGCGGGCGAACAAGCCACATAACCATACGCCACAAACGCTATGCTATTGACAGTTCCTGCCGAATAGGTCAAAGGTGACCGTTTGGCCGATGCGTGGTAAATCTTCGCAATGATCAACGAAGCCTTGCTGGCCCGCTCTTTAAGTCCCGTCGAGTATACGGCAAAGGTATCGGCAGACTAAAGACGAGTTTGGCTCGCCCGACTACAGCCTCTCCAGTCCATTCAATCACGCTTACTTCACCCGAGCTATCCATTCACAAACGACTACCTATAGCAAACGAACGATTACGAGACGGATCCAATCGCGACACGACTGCGTTCGATGCAGAGTTAGACGTCCCAAGGGCATCCTCGACTGTTGGGTGAACATCGAGGGATATGACTACCGTGCTTTATCTCTACTTCCCGGAGACGGCAACAAGGCCGCGCCCTTTTTGTGGTGAAGCGACTTTGAGTCAGACTTTCCGATGAGCTCCTCGTAATTCTAGCTCACGTGTTGGACCGAAGACTTCGATCGCGGTTTGCATGACCACGACATTCAATCTCTGCCGCTTCGTTCGCACCTCGTCGCTGAAATCACTCCCTGACAAGAAATTCCTGCTCGACCACACCAACACCCTCAACACAGCTCTATCACCTTGAGGGAACAAGCGCAGGTGATGATATGCCTACATGGCATAACGCCTCTCTCCTCCGATGTATTTCCCGCCAGTGTTCTGTCATCTCCCAGCATAAACAATTCGTTCCCGAACGCGATGATGATGGCGCCATGAAGTATACAAGCACACCTGCACTCTTTGTGCATGCTACCTGTCTGCGAACGTCGGAAAAGACAGCAGTAGATACTAGAAGATCTCCCAAGCATGACGACGCGTCAGAGTGGTGGCATTGGAGCTCGCGGGCGGTGGCAGTACTCGACGAGATGCTGTGAAACGTTGAGACGTATGTATGCGCGTGAGGGACCCATCAAGCTTCCGGATTAGAACCGTCTATCTCACATACGTACTAACTGTGTCCATGCTGTACACGAGTTACGTACGATTCATGCGCTTGAAAATGAAAAAGCGCTCTAGGTTCTGAGGGATATGTTACAAGGCTGAACTTTTCTCAATCGACCAGGAGACTCTGCAGTCTCGCCTCGGTAGCGATGACCTGGGTTATCTTGTCAGCAAACCGCGCAACGTACGTGGGCACTCATTCCGGAACTCACCTCAACAGCCTGCCTGACCTCCAACACCCGCCTGCACTCTCCCACCCAATCCCGGCTCAGCACGCCCGCCCAACCCCGGAGGCCGTTCATTTCCCGCGCGGCGGCATCCAAGTCGCCCTCTTCGAGTAGCATCTCGGCCCGTGCAATGATTGCTTCAACGTCTTCGCCCTCGGGCAATCCCCGGTCGCTTTTCTTCTGAAACATGAATCTGCTCAGAACAGCACTCGCGGCGTGCGACGCGATGCCTGCGTCTTCCGGCAACAGACTCGCTTTCCGAACTTCGGTGGCGACACGTCTGAACCGGTCGATGAGTGAGGCGGGAGAGGGAATGCCGCGCTGGTACGCGACAGGGTTGATCGAGGCGACGGCCGCGTTGACCACGTCATCCTCCTTTGAGACCTCTTTCAACGCAACGAGCTCGTTCAGGAAAGGAGTTGGCAACTCAGAGTCAAGAATCTTGGCCCTCACAGCTTCGAGCGCGACCTGCAGGTGCTGGGTACGGAGAGTGCTGTCAACGACGTCGTTCCACTCCCCCGTGAGCTTTTCGAGTTCGGCGACGGAAGAGGATAGTTCGTCGAGTTTGGCCAATCGACCGGATCGCTCTTCTTCCACCTGCGACTTGACGGTCGCCATGTGCCGTTTCTGCAGCGCAATCTCCTGTTGCAGAAGCGCGTTCTTGTTCCTCTCGTCTGCCACCTTGTTCGCCGCCTCAAGCTCCGCCGCCAGCCGCGCTTGGTAGGCCGCACTCAGCCTCTCCCTCTCCGTCTCATACTCCTCCCGCCATTTGCTCTCTTGCTCCCTCATCTCGGCCTCCAATCTCCGCACGAGCTCCTTGGCCGCATTGTCGAAGTCGGCATGTGCGCCTTTGATTTTGGTCTCGGCTTCTTGGGAAATTTGATCTTTGAGAGACGCCATGGATGAGACGATGGTGGTCATGTCGCCCTTCATGGTCTGGACGGTCGAGCTGAGTTTCGCGGCCTCGGGCGAAGCATTGACGGCGGTGATGATGTTGTTGACCATCTTCACCAAGTCCTGCACAACGGGGTCGGTGTTTTGAGGTAAGCTGAGATGGTCGACGACGGGGACATCAATCTTGGGCTCTGTCTTGACTTCCTTCTTCGCACCCTCCACCGCTTGTGTCTTCTCTCGTTGACTCGCAGCACCAGGCGACTGCTGCGCCGTGCTTGGTTCTGGCTTGTTGTTGTCCTCGATGGCGCTCAAATGCCTGCCTCTCTGCCCCAAATCGCTCTCCTTGGCCTCCTCGGCTACTCTGGGGCTGAGTCCGCTCGCCCGGCCGATCGTGACCTTGTTTTCGCCGCGCGTCTGCGGCCAATTCTTGGCGTTGTACTCCTTGGTCGGGAAGCGCTTGCGAAACTCGCGCTCTTCGAAGTAAGCGACGGCATCTTCACCGTAAGGGATGTATTCGGTGAAGAAGTCGTGAAAGTTGTCGTTGACCAGAGAATAGTAGACGCCGCCGGCATACCCGAGGGTGGACAGGACAATCAGGCTGAACAGGAAGTTGCGGAAGCGGCGACGGGGGCGTTTCGGAGGTGGTAGATTACTGGTTTGTTCGGGCGTGGGAGGGAGTTTGGGTATCGCAACGGGTGGGATCTCGGTGGTCTGAGGAGAAGCTGGGTTGGTGGTGTGCGATTGAAGGATGGGAGGCTGAGGAACACCCGCGACGCTCTCGCTCTGGGAGCCCGGGAGGATGGTTTTGTCAGGGGAGCGAGCGTCGGCCAGTGTTCTCTGTACGGTATGAGTGAAGGGTCTCTTCGAGGTTAGATGCTTTCGACTTACGCGTAAGGGCTGCTGCAGTTGTCGCGGCTGCCATTGGAATCTGGCGGACCGGGCAATGCCTTGCTCAGCGCATCGCGTGCCCCGAGCAATGGCTACGCGCAGCATGGTGGGAGCTGCGGAGGTGGTGTCTAATCTCACTTGAGGACGTGTACCTGTCGTCGAAAAGTCCGAAGCTCCTATTCCGGCAAGCCGAACTTTACCCGTCACATCACCTCATCCGACATGTCTCGACGTTAGCTGTACGTACCCAATCTGTTGACATCGATGAGCAGAGGATTCGATCTTGTTCTGACTCCCGCGGGACAATGGTCCACGATCTGTCACTCTATCCGCCGTTCGTCATCTCAAGTCGTGGTCTCCGCATAACGTTATGGACTACGATCAGTAGATCCGTGTAGGATTTGCTTTCAGCTACGGATTCAGGCAGATCACAAGCTCAATGTCATCCCACCATGCGCAGGAGGTCGGTGGTCTTACGCCGAAGAAAACCGCAAGACCGTGCGCGACATGAGCCGACACCATCGTGTACAACGTCGCAACGCTCGTGCGCAGCAATCGTCTGGATCGCCCACGCGCAGCAATCGCCGGATGGACGGTAAGAGCCGGCTCACATGTAGCTTCGCCTGAATCCAGATCGGCAGGCTAAGGAGTTACGATTGTCAAAGAAGTCGGAAATGTCTCGAACGGTCTCGAGCGATGACCAAAATCTCCCCGAAGCCTGCATGCTGCGATCGTGCCAGATCCTTGGGTATACAAGGCTGCATCTCCCGTCTTACTCGGATGGACGTCAATTCGCTTTCGCCCACGTAGCGCCTAAATCGATAGCAACAAAAGAACTTGGCGGTCCTCGATTTCCACCAATTGGCAAAATATGCCTACCCCGCTCACCTCAAAGCGAGAAGACCAACTGGACGAACATGATAACGGTCGTCCACGAGACCAATCCCCGTGGGGTATAGAAACTGGGGTAAATCTGGGGATATAAACGATCTGCTCGCATCCCAACCTTCTAACGACCTCAGCGACCACCACACAACATGAATCCAAAGGTCTACCAGTTCTTCTTAGGCATGTTTGCCGCCTTCGGGTCATTCCTTTACGGCTATGGTAAGAACACTACGCTGCAGCATAGTACGTGTATTGACGTCCACAGATCTTGGTGTCATTGCCTCCGTCGTGGCGTCCGACTCGTTCGTCGACAAGTTTCTGACTGCCGGTTCTGCGACGAGGGCGGGGACTATCGTGTCCTTGTTCACCGCCGGTGAGTCTCCTTCCTCATCCGATGGCCTGTCCTGACACCTTCGCAGGTGGATTCTTCGGCGCCTTTGCAGCAGGGTTCTGTACCCCTCTGGGTCGCCGGGGTACTTTGCTGCTCGGTTCGCTTTTCTTCCTGGTCGGAGGGATATTGCAAACTGCGGCCGAGACCGTGGGCATGATGTACGCTGGACGATTGATCGCCGGCTTCGGCATCGGCATCCTCGTCATGATTGTTCCCATCTTCCAGGCCGAAATCTCCCACGCTAGCATCCGAGGTATCCTGATCTCCCTTCAACAAACCATGCTCGGGATCGGGGCTCTGGCGGCCGCTTGGATTGGCTACGGATGCTTCACCCGTTTTGCAAACACCGGCATCAGTGCGCAGTGGAGGATCCCGTGAGTCTGCCCACCGAACCCTCAAGATCATGCTGACAGTCCCAGCCTCGCCCTGCAAATGGTTCCAGCCATCGGTCTCGCCGCGTGCATCTACCTGTTCCCAGAGACCCCGCGGTGGCTGATCGACCACGACCAGCACGAAGCTGGCCTTCGGAGCTTGGCCCGGCTTCACGCCAACGGCAACGTCGACGACCCATACGTCCGAGCCGAATACGAGATCATCAAGGACCAAATCGCGGAAGAGCACAACGAAGCCGCCAAGTCTTACAAGGAGCTTTTCGCGAAGCGATCAAACACTCGGCGGATCATCCTGGCTTGTGCTTGTCAGGCATCGACGCAGATGTAGGTACTGTTTTGTCTCTATCGATATACCTACTGACTTGCCAGGACCGGCGTGTCTGCCATCCAGTACTTCTCCCCAGCCATATTCGCCCAAATCGGCATCTCCGCCGGCCACACCCTGCTCTATCAAGGCATCAACAACATCATCGGCGAGTTCGCACAGTTTGTCTTCTTCTTCCTCATCGACAGTGTCGGTCGTCGGCCTCTGCAGATCGGTGGGAATCTCACCTGCGCTCTGGCCTTCATCATCGGCGCTTCCCTCCTCGCCGAGTATCCCCCGGAAGTGGCCAACACCGCCGCTCACTGGGGCTTCATCGTCGGGAGCACGTGGTTCTTCAACTTTTGCTTCTGTGCCTCCGGAACCATGTCCTGGATCATCCCCGCCGAAATCTTCAACACCAAGATCCGCTCGCAGGGCGTTTCGCTGTCGACGATGGTGTCGTTTGCGTTCAACACCTTGATCGGTCAGATCACCCCGATCTGTCTCGCTTCCATCGGCTGGAGGTACTACATCGTCTTCATCGTCTTTGACATCACCAACGCCCTCTTCTTCTACATGTTCCTGCCCGAGACGAAAGGACTGCAACTCGAACAGATGGATGACTTGTTCACAAACTCCTCTTGGTTCGTTCCGCGTAGCAATTGGCAGCCCCGCGCGGATCGGGATGTGGATAAGCTTGCGGAAGTGATTACGGTGGAGAGGGTGGAGAAGGTGTAGTATACAATCACGGAAGATGAATGAAAGAGCAGGGTCTATGAATATGTAGATACCACACGCAGAAGAAATTGGTGCCAAACCCGCTCCGTCATGAACAAGACAGTCGGAAAACACCCTCTAGGGGTGATGTGCTTCAACACTTCAGTTATTTACGAGCAGTCCGCTCCGTAGCCAGCGATGGAGGAACCCCTCGTCGATGCAGATGGGGTTACGCCGAACTCAGATCCAGGCTCGTCCGCATCGATGTCGAAACCAATCCGCATGTTGAGATGATGCACCACTGGGCCGCTATGATCTCGTAGATCTCCGAGTTCGCTTTCATGCACTGGAGTTTGTCAAGGTCATCGGCTACTGCACGCGTAACACGTAATGGAGGACGGAGACGGAGCCGCGTTCCATGTCTACCGCCGCAATCGAGCGCAATTGCCAATCACCTTCCCCTCTTGCACCGGCTTGGGACATTCAAGTCGGTCAGCTACGAGGACCGCGGTTACTACCAGCACCCGGAGATCATCGAGTATACATTCGTCACTTTTAATAATCGTGCCGAAAAGAGTAAGTATCGATCAACACCTCGCCACTCAGAAGACTGCGGAAGAAGCCCGTGTGCCCAGGCGACGAAGAAGGCTTCAACTACGACAACATAACGTGTACGTACTCAGACTATCAAACATCCTCCCGATGCTACAACGGCATCAGTCGATGCGGGATCCGGCTTGATGCTGAAATTCGTCTCTCCACACGTCCAACGTACAAGGCAAAGCTGATCTCCACGTCTCCCAACGTGCGTATACTCTGCCTATCGGATCGAGGGATATCGCCGTCGACGCCTTCGCTCTGAATAGTGGTCTGGAGGTCGACTCGACAGGGTCAGTACCGGCCTGAAGCTTTCGCGCCTTACGGCTGCGTGCCGACATAGTTTGCGCTGCTGATTCCGGTGATGGGCTCGAAGTTTTGTTGTGCGTGGTGATGACACATACAGAGGAAAGAGATCTCCGCCGCAGTATTTGACGGCGTCGACGAGCGTGACGTCGAGGTAGATGACTCGAAGTGAAACGGCTTCCTTCTATAGGAGTACGACCTACATGAAAACTCGTATAGTAGCATATACGTTAGGATAAGATTGTTACGATCCTACGGGTAGGGTCACGGGTTTAGAGCTCGTAGAGCGAGAAAGTATCAAGCAGTGTAGTGTGGGAAGGTATGATGATTCTGAATGGTCTTCCACCTTTCAGTAAGATTGCAACTTAGGTTGAACAC
>Ga0058704_10000030_pt1 | contig 67949 bp, 74 predicted proteins | sample AgamicMgSfe_FD_71363 | JGI IMG/M metagenome (GOLD analysis project Ga0058704, IMG submission 71363) | Agave microbial communities from Guanajuato, Mexico - Mg.Sf.e | ecosystem: Host-associated > Plants > Phyllosphere > Phylloplane/Leaf | place: Guanajuato, Mexico | collected 2012-05-30
GATCCGAAGCGGGAAGTCTACGCAGCAAACCCTCCAACATCTCCACCGCCGCCTCATCCTCCGGCAAACACAGCCCCGGACCAGGCTCCGGACCTCTTTACCGTGGTGGCAACAACGGACGGCCCAGCGGCTTCACCCAAACCCTCGAAGTCTTCTCCAAAGGCATCGACGAACTCGAGTGGGTCTTCACCTCCATCTCACCCCCCGCGCAGACCCGCGACCATAGCTTCAGCGCTTCCGGTGGCCGACCCCTCTCCGCTTACTCCGCCTCGCGAGGCCTCGGGCCCCAATGGGCGCAAGGCGGATTCGGCGGCGAGGCGCGCAAATCGGTCGTCGTGGGGAATGGGTTCGGGGGGTTCCTGGCGGTGCCGCGGGAGGAAGTGCCTCGGCCGATGACGAGCGATGGGACGCGGTGGGGCAGCGTGGGCAGTCAGGGGACGCAGGCGAGTCGGAGTAGTCGCATGAGCTTCATGAAGCCGCCCCCGAGCCTGAGCAGTTTGGCCGGGAGCGCGGCCTCGTCTGCGGGGGCGGGCTCCCATGAGAAGAAGGGGGCTCGACATGATCTGTGGCGGTGATTGGGTTATGATCTTCTGTGGGAAGAGCGAATGGAAGCTGGACTTCTTCTTCCCTCGAGGGGCTGTAAGGGCTGAATGTAGGATAGTGGTTTTTTTTCCTGTGGTCCCACGACCTATGGCAGCACGGCAGGGATTTTCAATTTTGGACAACGATGATACGTTATGTCAAGTGGATGGAGCGACAATAATACCCGACTAACAGGCGTGACGAAACTAAACAGGGGAAGGTGTGCTAAGGAAGGACAGGACGAAACAGGGCAAATGATGATGGGTTCGCAATGTACTATTACAATGTTCCAACGACCTTTCATTCCGTTCCACCACTCTCTCATCGACAGGTTTCCTCATTCTTGACTTTGAACGTGACGATTGACCTTCCAATCGAAATACCCTAATCCAGCCCGATCCATTCCCCATCACCATCCACATCCATACTCTCGTCCTCCACCTGCGCAACCCCATCGATCTCGGCAACAGACAACACCATCTCCCTTTTTGACCCATCCCCATCCCCCTTCCTAGCCCGACCCAACAGATACCCCACCATGCTCTCGTTCCCTTCAGCCACCTTCATCACCTCACCCTGCACTTTCCCTACCGCCCTCTGCACCGCCCTCACCACCTCGGCGAACTCGCCCTGTCGCTCCTTCAACACCCGTCCGTGCTGTCGCAACAACGCTTCCAGCCAAAGCAGATTGCGTTCTAGATGCGGCGAGCGCTCGCTCTCGGACGCCGTGAGCCGGAGCATCGGGGCGAGGTAGACGAGCGGTAGATCGCGGACGACGAGTGCGATGTCTTGGGGTGGGGTGGCGACATAGATGCGGTGAAGGAGGTTGTGGTTCTTGGCGTTGGTGGAGGACGAGGAGAGGCGGAAGGCCATGACGAGAGCGCGTAGGTAGTCGCGACGTCGGAGGGTATCCAGGGTGGTGGCAGGAGTAACGTCGATGTCGAGGTCGAAAGGGTCGAAGGCGATGCTTGCGTCGAGGGAGTAGAGAAGGAGGCCCTCGGTGCTGGCGGCGCAGAACGCGCGGCCGGTCGGGGAGAAGGCGAGGCCCGGGACGCGGACTTCGGGACCGGTTTTGCGCTGCGCGGCATCGCCTCGTTTTGAGCCGGGAAGGCTTTTGTCCATACGATCTTGCAGATCTTCGGCTTCGCCTTGCTCGTCCAGTAATCCGCGTGGGCCGGCGTCGGTCAACAGGCGCGAGTTCAAAAATTCTTGTGTGCCTTCCACGCTCAGGTTCACACTGACGGTGTACTTGCACAGCAGCACGCCCGTCTCCACCGAGTACAGGCAGATGTACTTGCTGTTCCCACCCGCGAGGACGACGCTGCCGTCCGCGCTGTAGGCGAGGGTGTTGAAGCTCTTGGTGCCGGCAACGTTGGCGGCCGTACGACGGTCGGAGATCTTGCGGCCGCCTGAGACGTCGCGACGGGCATCGAGGCCCGCTTGTTGCGTGCCCTCACTGAGCGACCAGAAGGTCAGCTGGCCGTCGAGGGTGGAGACGGCGATCTGTTTGCTGTCTGGTCGAACGTTGACACAGAGCACATCGGCTTGCAATTGCAAGGGCTCAGAGGTTTGGGTGCGTGCGAATACGGACCAGATGCGGACGGTACGGTCCCACGACCCGGACACCAGGCTACTGCCGTTGGGCGCGAAGGCGAGGGTGGAGACGGGACCTTCGTGTCCGGAAAGTTGGTCGAGCAGCTGGCCCGTCTGCACGCTCCAAATGTGGATGTCAAAGTCGTCTAGGCTGCCTGCTGCGACAACTTCGCCCGAGGGATCGACGGCGATGGAGCTGAAGCTTAGACGCTTGGGCGCCGTGAAGGTCCGGAAGCAACGATAGCGGATCAGATCGAAGGCCCGTACGCTGCCGTCTAGGGATGCTGTGAACAGGACATTACCTCTCTTGGCGAACTCACACGCCGTGACGCCGGAGGAGTGCTCGGTAAAAGTGACGACGCAGAAACCGGAGGCGGTGTCCCAGACTTTGACCTTGCCATCGTCGGCGCACGTGATAATTCGATCGCCGCTGGGGCTGTACGTCAAAGCGTTAAGGCCGTCGAAATGGCCCTGCTGTTTGAGGATGTAGGATTCCGACTGCCACTCCCAAACCAGAAGCTGCCCCAAAGCGGAAGAGCCAAAAGCGAGCCAGTCACCCGTACGGTTGATGGAGACGGTATCGATATTGGAGGCTGAGATGGAGAGCTTGTGGATCTCGTTGAAGTCGGGCAGCTCGTGAATCATAAACAGCCCGTTGGAGAATCCCGTCACGAGCAAATTGGAAGATGGGTGGAAAGCGGCTGTCGTCAGATGTGCCTGATCCTGAAAGAAGTAATGTCGATCGCTGATGCGCCATCGCTCGTCTTCTGCGGTGATGTTGTCAGGGTCGGCGTCCGGTGGAGCGAGATATTGCCACCTGAACAGCGCGCCGTCTTTCGCGATGGTGTAGATGGTTTCCTGATCGTCGCTGAACCAGGCAGCATATACTGCCGTCCTGTGACCGGCGAGCACGGTCGGCGTGAAGGCTTCTTCGGGGTCCAAACTCCATATTCGTGCCGTGAGATCCTTGCTGGCGGAGAGAAAGAAGCGAGAGTCGTGGCTCCATTCGATGTTTTGCACAGTGTCGTGATGACCTACGTATCGCCTGTATCGGATGAAGGGCGCGAACTCCAATCCACCGCTTTCGTCGCCCGCTGCACCGGCGTCGGCACCGTCCCGCGAACCGGGACTTGAAGGCGTTTTCCAGACCTCGATTTTCCGACCCAGCGCTACGGCGAAGTGCGTACCGCTTGGCGAGAACGAAAGCGCAGTGACCGGGCCTTTCAAGGAGAAGTGGTAGAGTACGATTCGTCTTTGGAAGTGACTGAGGATGGCATAGCCTTGCTCATCGACGGTCAGCAGGAGCTGTCCGCTTGGATGGAGCGCGATGCGGGTGATATTGAGTCGATGGGCGAATGGGAGGGTGTGAGAAGTGTTGTTGACGAGATCAAAGACCGTCACACGGTTGCCGACGGGGGATATTAGGCAGGTGCCATCTTGATTATAGACGAGGTTGCCTTTTCGGTAGACGGTGCCAAGCAGATTGGAGAACTGTGGTGCTTGTCAGAAGGAAAGGGAACCGTTTGCGCCGGACGCCACCAACAGTGAGGGGTGATTACCCTGAAGTCCGTTTTCATGACCTTGTGTACAAACGCCGTGCGTCAAGGAGATGTTGATGTTGTTGTTGTCGTTGGTGTTGTGAAGAGGTTGTAGCGTCACCCAGTACTTCCATCTAGATGTCGTCGCCTCGGTTTGGGAAAATTATGTTATCTCCGCTTCCCCAGAGATCTGATACCGCCTAGCGCACGCGGACGGGCGGCAACCTCCGTCTCGGACTCGGCCCGCTCCTGCTACTATAACAGTCATCATCGAGAGAGGAAACGTGATGTTCTCGTTTCAGGCATTCATGAGGCAGCCGTTTCCCTTATTTTATTTGCAGGGTTCATCGGTCGCTGCTGCTGTTTGCTGCCGTGGCCAATCATCACACCTCCCCCCATCAGCCCATCGCATGTGCATGTGGTACAACTGGAAGACTTGATTTTAATAGTCAGCGTTGTTAAGAAGACACGGGTGGTGAAATATCTCCCGCCTCCAGTAAGCCTCGCTCGCCACACCACCACCACCACCACCCGTCAGAGGCATGGCTACCTACACCAACGACCACCACATTCCCGGCGAGTTCGCTGACTCCCTACCCACTCCAGGCGCCCCCGACACCCCAGCCACATTGTCGCAAGACTTCGATCGTCAGCTCAACGACAAACAACACCAGCAATCCTCTACCACCGTCCCCACTCCCACGCCCGCACCCACGCGCCCGCTTGAACTCCGCCCTCCGCCTCCGCCCTCTCAGCGAACTCCCATCATGGCCGAATCAGGTTCGCCCATTGGCATTGCCAATGTACGTCCCAACATCCATACGCGCCTACTGTCCCCTCTGGCGAAGCACCGCTGACGCGCTCCCCCAGCTCCCCAACCAGCGTCACAAGATCGTCGCCAAACGCGGTGCCGCCTTCACCATCATGGTCGCGGGCGAATCCGGCCTGGGCAAGACCACCTTCATCAACACCCTCTTCTCCACCACCATCAAGAACTACGCCGACCACCGCCGCCGCCACGCCAAGCAGGTCGACAAGACGGTCGAGATTGAGATCACAAAGGCCGAGTTGGAAGAGAAGTTCTTCAAGGTCCGCCTGACCGTCATCGACACGCCCGGCTTCGGCGACTACGTCAACAACCGCGACTCGTGGCAGCCGATCATCGAGTTCCTCGACGACCAGCACGAGAGCTACATGTTGCAGGAGCAGCAGCCGCGCCGTTCCGACAAGATCGACCTGCGCGTGCACGCTTGCCTCTACTTCATCCGCCCCACGGGCCACACTCTCAAACCGCTCGACATCGAGGTCATGAAGCGCCTGTGCACCCGCGTCAACCTGATTCCCGTTGTTGCTAAGGCCGACACTCTCTCCCCGTCCGACTTGGCCAGGTTCAAGCATCGCGTACGTGATTCGGATCTCCTTCTTGCAACCTCTACTGACCACGTCCCGCAGATTCGAGCAGTCATCGAGGCCCAGGGCATCCAGATCTACACGCCCCCACTCGAAGAAGACGACGAAGCCGGCCTGCAGCACGCCCGCAGTCTCATCGCCGCCATGCCATTCTCCGTCATCGGTTCCGAACGCGACGTCAGCACCCCCGATGGCCGCACCGTCAAGGGTCGCCAGTACGCGTGGGGTGTAGCCGAGGTTGAGAACGAGGAGCACTGCGACTTCAAGAAGCTGCGCGCCATCCTCATCCGCACGCACATGCTGGACCTGATCCACACGACGGAGGAGAACCACTACGAGGCCTACCGTGCGCAGCAGATGGAGACGCGCAAGTTCGGCGAAGCGCGGCCGCGGAAGTTGGACAACCCCAAGTTCAAGGAGGAAGAAGAAGCGCTGCGGAAGAGGTTCACGGAGCAGGTCAAGGTGGAGGAGCAGCGCTTCCGGCAGTGGGAGCAGAAGCTCATCTCCGAGCGCGACCGGCTGAACAAGGATCTCGAGTCGAGCCATGCGGTCATCAAGAACCTCGAGTCCGAGGTGGAGAGTCTGCAGGGCAGCATGTCGAGGACGGGCAGGCGTTAAGGGTGACGCCGAGGCGTGCGGGACTGGGAAATGTGAGGTTTTCTCTTTCAACGGGGATGCCTCGCGTTTGGCAAAAGATACCATTTTCTATCTGTAGTCTTTTTCCTTGTCGGTTTTTCTAGGTACCTTAGATGTGGAGGGTAGATTGGTGGGTGCTGGATGAGCATTTGCCAGATGTACGTAATTCTTTTCTTGCCCCTGAGGGCCAGCATTTATTCGGCGGAGATGGTAATTCGTTGAGCGAAAGGCGAGACCGTAGTATACCGTACCTAGGTATGTACCCTTTTCAAGTGCTTTCAATGTCAGCCACTAATGTACCTTCTATATCAGTCTTCACGTGTTGGCCACATGCATCTGCAATCAAGCTCACGTGACCGACCATTTTGTCCCCCCGAAGCTTTCCCACTCTTTCTCGCCCCACCCTTCATGCGGGACTTCACGTCGCGACTTCACGTCCTCGTCATATACACTTTCTAAAATGGGCCTCACGAGCTTCTGCCAACCTTGTTCACAGCCATGAAGTACAGGATGCCATATAGATCCTCACCTAAGAAGTGAGCAGGAGAAAGAAATGCAATGTCCGCCTTCCCAACTAGCCCCCTCGCCCGCCTGCCGGGTCACACCGGCCCCGTGCACGCCGTGACCTTCTCCGCCGGATCGGGCCAATACGTCCTCACGGGTTGTCAGGACCGAAAGATCCGGCTTTTCAACCCTACTCCCTCTTCTGCTTCGTCGGACGGTCAAGGGAAGCTGATTCAATCCTACTCGGCCCACGGCTACGAAGTCCTGGACCTGGCCGTCAGCGAAAACAATTCGCGCTTCGTCAGCGGCGGTGGGGACAAATCTGTCTTCCTGTGGGATGTGGCGACGGCGCAGACGGTGCGGCGGTTCACGGGGCACGCGGCGCGGGTACAGGCCGTGGGGTTCGGGGGCGATGATGCGGCGGTAGTGGTGAGCGGCTCGTTTGACGGGACGGTCAGACTGTGGGATTGTCGAGCGCGTGGAGAGACGCGGGCGATGATGACTTTTGGTGAGGCGAGGGATGGGGTGAGCTGTGTGGCGGTACGGGGCGCGGAGATCTACGCCGGCAGTGTGGATGGGAGGGTGAGGGTGTATGATGTGGCGATGGGGTGGGTGGAGACGGATTGCATCGGGGCGAGCGTGACGAGTGTGGCACCCACGAAAGCTGGCGATGGGTATCTGGTCTCCGCGCTGGACTCAACGGTGCGGTTGATGGATCGACCGACAGGGAAGTGCTTGCAAGGGTTGAGGGATGGTGGTGAGGCGGGGTTTAGGAATGAGACGTATCGGGTCCGGTCGTGCCTGGGGATGGCGGATAGTCTAGCCATCAGTGGTGCGGAGGATGGGCGGGTGTTTGTGTGGGATGTGTTGAGTGGGACTGTGTTGCATCGGCTCTGGCATAAGAAGGATGGTGGTGGTGGGAGTGGTGGGAAGAAAGACGTTGTCAGTGCGGTGGCGTGGAATCAGATGAGGAGAATGTGGGCAAGTGCGGGTGGAGATGGAGAGGTGGTTGTTTGGGGTGCGCGAGATGGGTGATGCGATGGCGCACTGGTGGTGAATTGGCGCATCCATTGCAAAGGCCGGATATGGACTGGCACGACATGCACCGAGTGCATCGGTTCTGCGCGATAAAACCCTCTCCGTCGTGAAAGCTATCAACAGCAGTCCGGATCATGCATATTCCGAGGCCAAGCTCACCTTGCTGTTGTTCATGACGGATCTGACACAACCAGATGGCGTGTTGGTGCACCTACATCCATACGATCATCAAGTGGGTGCTTTTGCGTGGCACCTCCACCCAAACTAATAACAGCACATCGGTTTTGAGCCTGGGAAGCTGCAGCGCTCGAGTTGATGTCCCAGCCACGGCCAGCAGATTCTGGAATTTGACCAGGCACCCACTGGTCGAATACTAAACGAGCGATTATATACGCACGGTCTCAGCAGACATGATATTTGCAATATATCCAGGCTCAACGTAGCTGCCTGCGGACTCGTCGTGTGTGTTCCGTTACCCGCCGAGCTCGAATTCGCGGCTACGGAGGAGTTTTGCAGAATGGTGGATTGTACCGTACTCCAAAAGCTGCAGACCGAGTAATCCACCACACCGTGCGTGACCGCGGACGACCCGTTCTCCACGTTCAACCCCAGCGAGGCATTGGTACTGAATGCCGGCCACTCACTCCCCGGCTCACCATTCGCCGCCATCGACGTCCAAAAGCTAACGAACTCTCGACTGAGAGACTTCTCCGCCGAGGTAAAATTGCAGGTACCGTTCGGAGGCGGGTTGCCGTCGACGTTGGCGAAGACGAAAGGGATTTCAGCCGTGTGCGCAGCACCGAAGATGTCGGGCACCACCGATGCCGGGATCACCGAGTACCAGGGGCACGTGGGAGCTTGGCCCCAAACATACGACCATACTGGCGTATCTTTCTGCACCGCTCGTGTAAGCCTTGTGTGGGATGGGCAGAGAAAATCCGCATCGGTGATCATCTGCGCCACGGCGCTGAAAGCTGGAAAGGGGGTGCTGTTGAATGCCGCGAGTGGGTAGCGGCTGGCGACGAGCGAAGCAGCAGGGCCGAAGTTGGCTTCAAGTACGCACTGTAGACGGCCGGGTGATCTCCGCGGGGGACGTGACGCCGGGCTCACTATATAAGCAAGAGCAGCGTACCTTCCTGGGTTGCTACGTTTTGTCAGCGTGGTTTGTGAGATGAACACGGATTACCCACTGGAACCGAAGATGAACGGGACTTGTACGCCAACGTCAGCGGGCTGCGCCGGAATGACGTTGCCGTCGACGAATGGTCCGAAGGAGCCGACGTTGGACGAGATGTAGGATGGAAAGCCAACTGCCGGCGGCGTGAAATTCAGCTGTTGAACGGGCAGAGATCGGAGGCATGCGACCTGGGCGAGATCAGCTACTGCATGGCTGACAAGCACTCGATGTGCACGACTCACGTCACTGCAGTTCAAGACGCTTGCATACTCCGCACCAAATGCGTTCGCCGAAGAGCTGGGTGGCAACGCTCTGCCACCACCAGACTGGGCAATTCCCGCCTTGATGAGCGAAGGTGCCTGAGGTAGAGTCCCAATGACGAAAGTATCCAGCGCGCCGGCCGATTGACCGAAAAGAACGACCTTTGACTTGAGCGGTGTCAGCCTTCATCCCCCGGTACGGAGAGAGACTCGAGCATACCGAATCTCCGCCAAAGGCCTCAATATGCGACTGAACCCCACTGCAAACCCAGCAGCTGGTCTTGAGTCCCCATATCGCCCCCGATACCGAACCTGTCGAGCCCCAAAAAGCCCAACGGTCCGAGACGGTAGTTGATCGAGACGACGACGGAGTCGGTCGCGAGGCTGCAGCCGCTGCAAATCGGATTCGAAATATTGCCTCCGAAATTGCCTCCTCCGTCTGATCATCACGCATTCGAGACCATCAGCGGCAGGTTCTTTCGCGATGCAATACAGAGCAGTATAAGACTTACAGATCCAAACTTTCACTGGCAGGTTCTCGGCATCCGGCGGCGCCCAGATGTCGAGATACAGACTCCCATGTTACATCAATCAGGTCGGAACGAGAAGGCTCTCGCATGCGGTCGTCATCTACCAGTCTTCCGAAGCGGTGCCCGCCTCGGTGAGTTCATCCCCAAACTGGATGCAGTTCGGGGCACGCGCGGTCGCTGACGGCCCGTAGGTGCCATTGTAGGGCTGAGGGGGAGCGAAGCGCAAGAGACCCGTCGGCGGCTGGGCGTAGGGGATGGAGTAGAAGTACGAAGCTTTCGAGGTTGAGCAGCGGCCGCCTCGGTGGGAGCCTGCTGGTAGAGTCCACGGATTGCGCGAGGGACGAGGCTGCGAGGGAGAGGATGAAGGGGAGCATGGTGAGAGGGTGAGGGTATGATCACGACTGAGAAAAGGACGGGTTTGAAGCATGGAATAGGAGTCGATCAGCAGTGAAGTCAGGAAGTGATCACTTGCAGCTGCTTTCGCCCTTCTCCTGCACGTCCAGTGGGATACGTGAAAGCTGATCCGGAGTGGCATGCCGAGTAGGAGAAGACCGCATCACAGCCCATCGTTTGAAAAGATCGACAGACACCGAGGCTCTCCGCTCTTGGCGAGACAGGGCAGGGCGGTAGCAGATGAATGCATCTTTGGCAGAAGCGGAGAACCATGCAGGATGCATGCATTCTTATTGAAGGAGGGCGGGGATGTATCGAGGAGACGTCGTGATGAAGGATATCATGAGTTTTCATAACGGATGCAGAAACGACAACGAGCACATATCCATCCCGGGCGGACTACGACAGCGCCGCCAACTTTGGCGCATCCGCTACCAGCAGACTTTGAACCGCCCACAAAGCCGCCACTTCCTGCCCGAATCCCGCCTGCCCGTCGAACCTGCCAACGTACCATTTCACGCCGCAGGTACTATTGCCCAAGCCGCTGCAGCTCGCCGCCGCCCCTTGTGCACTCGGCTCCAACAAGGCCATGACATCCTGACGAGTGCTCGGCACCAGCACTGCAGTCTTGGCCATCCAGTTCGCCAGACTACCCTTGAAACTCGCCTGGTCCGTGTTACAGAGGCCTCGCTCCTCGCACATCTGCTCGTACATGATACCCGTGGGGCCGAAGAAAGTGGCGTTGGCGGCGGCGAGCAAGCCGTGCACGCGCGCCTCCCACGTGCTGTCGTTGCGCGTGTACGCGAACATGTGCGCGGCGCCGTGGAGGTAAGTGGCGATGTTGTAGCTCCACTCGTCGTGGTTGACGGCCGAGCAGTTGGCTCCGTCGGCGTCGCCCGCTCCGTCGAAGACGTGAAGCTCCGGGCCCACGAAACCGACGCTGCTCGACCAGTCCCAGATCCTGGTCGCCCAGTCCGCGTACGTTTGATTGCCGGTGTACCGTGCCAGGCGCGCGGCGGTTTGGAAGAAGCCGCCGTTGCTGACCGAGTTTTTGTACGTCCAGCCGTTGGCGTCCGGGTTGTACTGCCACTTTAGGCCGCCGCCGCAGGTCTGGTTGTCGATGTTCCAGCGGACGACGAAGTCCTCGAAGGCGTGGACGGCCAGCGCATGCCAGCAGTTGGCGCATGTTCCGACGGTGTTGTTGGTCGAATTCGCACAAGGGAGTGGCGGGAAGTCGTACTCCAGTGCGGTGAGGGCGCTGTAGACCCAGTACACCTGGTCATCGTTGGCTTCCCATCCAGCCTGTTCTGCGGGGGCGAAGTCGTAGTTTGATCCGATGTTGTTGCTCAGAGCAGAATGGATGTCCGGAATGTAGGTGGTGTCGTTGGTATACACGGAATAGTCGATCAGAGCGGTCCAGCCGGCGCCGGAGAGCCACCAGAACCAGGGTTGGGGCTGATCGAACTGGCCAGCAGTCGATGAAGGGTTGTGGTAAGTGTAGAGGCCTCGGGCGATGGTGCTGGCGGCCTGCCTGATGGATCCTGGTGTGGGGTCAGCAAGGTGCACCCTATTCCAGCAACACATGGTGGTGGAGCTACGTACCCTCGTCACCGACGGTGAGATTCAGGCAAGCGGCGCTCGAGATCAGCAGTGTCGACACAACGAGCTGAATCAGTTGGAACCGAGCCATGATGATCCTTGATGAAAGCTGAACACAACGGAGTGGCAAGAAAGAGAAGAAGTCAGGTACAAGGAAGTAGAAGTGATTGAGAGAAGTTATAGACCTACCTCCTACGGACCTACAATCGGCGCGTGCTTGGTATTGTCATCCATTCATCACGCGACATGTCCGTGTGCGGTCTGGTGTGTGAGGGCGAATCCAATCACGGGACATGGATCATGCCGTGAATGCTGAGGTGTCAAAGAGAAGAGGCGAATGTTTGATGGATGTCGTGGGGTGAAAGTCGTGAAACATGCCCAGCCAGCCAATCCACCCTCGCGCTCCTCGTTCACCACCTGTACATCTACATCCCTACATCTGGTCATCGCAGCATCCGCGCGCTGTACAGTGGAACGTGTCGGTCGGCGGTACTGTATCAGACCGAGCATGGCGCGTACGAGGGCGCAATCAGCAGGCGGCATTTGGCGATGCGAAAGCCGATCGGTCGTCCAATAATGGGAACAAGAACCCTGCCTCGAAGAAGCGCCGACAGCAGCAGCCATCTCGAGAGTGGCGCCAGTGAAGCAGGCCAAGAAAGATAATGATCGGGTGAGAAAGGAGAGCCTCAATTGAACAAAACGGGCAAGCCCACAATCAGCAAGCTACTCAATGTCTACGGCGCGGTCCCATTCACAGGAACGTCGCCGGCCCAACCGACCGCGTCGACGATGCTCGCCCACCTGAGCAACGAGCATGTCGCCCAATACGCGCATCTCCCACCAGCTCGCCGCGAAGACCGTCGCTACTGTCCTTCGCGCTGGCTGTGCCGACCTCGACACATAAGAGAAGAGCGGCAGGAGGAGCGCACCCCATTCCTGACCGACGGCGGCTGCACACATTACCGGGAGAAGACGACGACGCAGCTGGGCGACCTCGCTGCGCGGCTTCGCTCAAAGTATCTGCGCGACTTGAACAATCTGCTACAGGCGGCGAAGGATGACAACTCGAGCCAGGTTCGCGATAGCATAAGACGGCGCCTATAGGAGATCAAGGGCCTGAGTGATGTGGCGCTCGACATCTTCTGTGATAATGCGTCAGGGGTATGGCACGAGATCGCACTCTTCGTGAATCCGCGAAGCCAGGAAACGGCGGGGACATTAGGTACTCCAATCAGCCCTCGTGGACTTTACAGCGTGGTTGGCAGTGACTCCGGTGCGTGCAAGCACTTTTCCGCTTTTGACGACTGTGTGGGTGGACGAGAAAGAGGAGGAGTTTGCAATGTGAAGGTTGACGTCCTATTCCATGATTATACGATGCCGCGTGACGACCAAAGATGGCTTGGACGTGTAAGATAGAGGTATCGTGATGCTCAACATTGGATCGCTGTTTGTAGAGATCAATCGGTAGGCGTTGATATACAGCGACAACGTCTTTCCAGAATGACCTGTACGAGAATCACATCAAAAAAGGCTCCATTGACTTGGAGATCAGGAAGCTCGATATGTGTTTACGACTGAGCAATAATGGCTGTTCATCCGCTGTGAACCTTCTCGGAGCAGATGATGAGACAAACTCCAGACGGAACCCCAGCGAACCATAGAATACCTGTATGTACACCGGAAATCTGTACTTCGACCTCTACATCTCCCACCTGCCATCCACCTCTCAATGACTTCTGGAGGCCTCCGATGCCGTGCCGCGATCTCACGATACTGGTGGAAGTACCCTTCACAAAAGCTCTTGTGCTCTCGCGTTGCCGCTGCCACACTTGATGACACTGGACAATGAAGGGTAGAGCCCCAGACGGGTCACCGACTGCTTCGCTAAATGACGATCGTGGATGGTACACCAAACCTCACCTACTGAGGTTGAATTTCTGCATCCTCTCGTTGGTGCTCTTCTGTACGTTCCGCCACTTAACACCGTACACAAACACGCGGCAGGACTGACGCGCGCCTAGCATCCGCCAGCGGCTACGATGGTTGGTCCCTCCCTCGAATCGATATCGAGATGACCCCCGGAATACTGACCGAAGAGATACAGCCAGTCTGATGAACGGCCTACAGGCCCTCGATCAGTGGCAAAACTTCATGTCCCATCCCACCGGCGCGCGCCTCGGCTTCATCAACGCCATCTTTTGGCTCGGGCTCGGCATTTCTTTTCCAATCGCGGCGTGGGCGGCGAACAAGTATGGTCGCAAGCTGGGCATCTACTTCGGCTACATCCTGCTCTTCCTAGGCGTCGCACTACTTGCCGGCCGGCGTCAAACCACCTTCATGCTGTCTCGGCTTTTCGTGGGCAGTGCGTCCGCCTGGTTCGGCAGTACAGCGCCTCTCTTGATCGCCGAAACGGCTTTCCCGCCCCACCGAGGCGTGGCCAGCGCCATGTACATGTGTGGGTGGCACGTCGGTGGGATTGTGGCTGGGTTCACCACGCTGGGTACGAGGAACGTGAGGGGCGGATGGGCTTGGGAGATCCCCGCGGTGCTACAACTTCTCCTCCCTATCCTCGCGCTCCCGGGCTTCATCCTCAGCTCCGAGAGTCCGAGATGGCTGGTCTCCGCCGGTCGACCCGACGAAGCTCGCCGTGTCGTGAGTGGACTGCACACGAACGGCGAGTCTGACTCGTCGCTGGTGGATCTCGAGATGATGGAGATCACCAAGACCCTGTTGGCTGAAGAAGAAACCCATCGCAAACCTGGCTACGCGGAGATGCTGAAGACGCCCGGGAACCGTCACCGTCTCTTCATCTCCATCACCCTGGGCATCTTTTCCCAGTGGTCCGGCAACGGCGTCATCTCCTACTACCTTCCCATGGTCCTCGAGACCATCGGCTTCGCCGACACGAGAGACCAGCTTCTCGTTTCGGCGTGTCTGTTCACATGGAATCTTGTCTTCGCCGTCGCCGCCGCACTTCTGGTAGACAAATGGGGACGCAGGCCGCTGTTCTTAGCTTCGGCGGCGATCATGCTCGTCAGCTACATCATCGTCACCGGTCTCTCGGCCTCGTTTGACCAGACTGGCCGTGCATCTACCGGCACGGCTGTCATCCCTTTCTTGTTCATGTTCTTCGCAGGTTATGATATTGCCCTGTAGGTCGGCCCACAATAACAACTCATACAGAGCGCTGACCAAATCCAAGTACACCCTTGTTCACAGCATATCCGTGCGAGATCTGGCCCTACCGCTTGCGGTCGAGAGGGCTGACTATTGCATGGGTGTCCGGCGTCATCGCCGTCTTCTTCAATACCTTCGTGAACCCCATTGCGCTGCAGACGATCGGATGGAGGTAAGGCCCACGTCCTTACAAGTTGTTGAATACGACAATGTGCTGATACGACCTTCGCAGGTACTATTTCCTGTTCATCCTGGTGCTTGTTTTGTTCGGCGCTACTGCCTATCTCTATTATCCGGAAACCCGTGGTCACACGCTTGAACAGATGGCCGTGGTGTTTGATGGTCACGCTGCCCGGCAAATTCCCAACGTGACCTCATCCGACAAGGTCGAACGTTGAACGGGAAAAAGGCTGCACTCGGTGCGAGCATACGATACCAACAACGTCACGAATGATGAAGACCTGAATCAACTCGCTTGACGCCTCTTGAGCCCTTCCCAAGGAAGCAACCCTCGCCATGGTGCTGCTGCCATCCCAACGTCGAGGGGTCAGTCAGGTGTTCTCGAAACACGAAGAACGAACCCAGGCGCTGTCTACACGCGTCGGAGCGCCTTGTGGACACGATGCAGCATGCTCGTCTACAATGGCATTTGCCACCCGTGGGCTTGTCAGGACGTTCCTCAACCGGCTGGAATTTGTCTAAAGCTGATCGTGAACGACTCGACGTGCAGTCTGACGCGGAGCAATTGGGACAACGCAGAGCGTTCTGGCAGTGATTGGCATGAACGATGCGAACAGTCAGGGCCATTGATCGCCGGGTGCCGAGACGCTGACCAACTCAAGACTTCGGTGGCGCGTGACCAAAACGGCCAGGGTGAACGATGCAGGCGACATACTCAACTGGATCAAACGCGTCGACGGTGCCAATGTCCTGTGGATGCATGTGTAGCTCTGGCGCTCGACATTAGCTGATCGTACTGGTACTGTTCATGGAGCTACTATTCCTGGGACATCTGGAGCCTGTCGACACACACTCCCATCGCATGAGTCCCCGAGTAACTGCTCATCACCCATGCGGCGTTCTGGCACGTTCGATCGCCCGCTCCGTCGCCTCATCGATACTCTCTTCCGGCAGACCCAGCAGATCGTTCGACGTGCCCTTGGTCTTCTCATGGTTCCCAGCCCCGTCCGAGAAGAATACTCGGGTGGTCATTGCCTTGGCAAACCCCGTACGATCACCCTTTTGCGCCGCCTCCAGACCTTGTCGGTACCTCTGCTGGGCCGGTTCCTTGGACACGGTCCAATCCTCCAACGTCGTATGGGTGACACGGAGAGCCGAGTCGAGCATGTCCTTCTGGCTGACGGTAAAGGACTTGATATAAACCACCTTGTTCTTCAGATATGCCAGGCAACGCTCCTCGGCGCCATCCTCCGGCTGGATGGGAAGGCTCAACAGTGCCGCGACCGCACGCCCCACCTGCGGCCAGGTCGACAAGGAGATTGCCGTCTCGCCGTCATCAAAGAGCGTCACGGCCCTGTTCGCAAAGTCGAAGCCAAAGGTCATCGCGCCCATGCCCAGCATCCATTCGTACCAGAAGCCCGTGACGACGGCGATGTAAGAGCACTCCGGCAGCTCGGCGAACCGATCCCGGACCGCCCTCTTGGCCCCGAAGAACTGGACGTCCTGGCAGAGACCTTCGTGCGCGGTGTCGGGCGACCATTCGTTGGGCAGGATCCAAGGCACGCCGGCGTCACAGGCGGCCTGGATCAGTTTCGGCTGGATGTCGGGCGGAGCCATGCCTCCCAAGGTGATGACCAGAGCATCCTGGCCCCGAAGAGCTTCCACCAGCGAGGCCGGTCGGTCGTAGTCGACTTTCTTGACGACGACGCCTTCCGGGGGTTCGATCTGGCTGTCAGCACGCGTGATGGCCGTCACGACGTGTTTGCCCGTCTTGAGCAGCTCGGTGGTCATAAAGGTGCCGCTGTTGCCGGTGGCCTGCAAGTACACATATCAGATAGAGATAAGGGGTTCTCGGCGGGGATGATCACGCACGCCGACGATCGCAACCTTCGTGATGTGGTTGGAGCTGGACATTGTAGCTGATGGGTGAGACCAGATCTGGGTCGCTGGAGGTAGCTGCCTGACAAGATAGCAGGTCAAGGGAGGACGTCCGCGTTTGGGATGGGTGATATTTGGACAGAAAGTGAGGTGCAGTCAAGTTTATGAACGTGACCGGAGCAGGAATAGGCCGGCGGTGCATCTACCGATCGTGCCGTCTCACCCAGCATGGATGAGCTCATGAGAGGGTACCTTAATAGTCCATCATCTCGAGTCGACCACCAGCCCGGTTGCATTTCACATGTACTTTTGGTCCCAATGAGTTTCTGCGCTTGCGAAGGAGCATGAGAGGATGGACAACGCGAGTCCGATGATGTACCAAGTCAAGTGCCATGTGGGGTTGAACGACCGTGTTCAACGGAGTGGCCACGAGCAGCCCCCGCCCCGTTCGTATTGTTACAGTTCATTTTTTAAAAAAGGTAAGGTATGAGACAATGGGGGCTAACTTCTGACAAGAAATGGGGGCTACTCAATCAAATGGAGGCTGCGACGAACACCGAGGCTCATCAGTCCGGGAGCTACGTCAAATACCATCACAGGATACATGTGTGTTCCAGGACGCCCGGTTTATCATCAAGGGACGGAGACCTATATGTACTCACCTGGTTCATACATTGGTATGTAGCAAACATGACCAGTTGCGTCAGAGCAGCTTACCTGGGACATACACATGAAACACGGTCATGTACAACTGAAAGTTGTCGTGCAACGGTCATCCATATTCATCACGCAATCGTATCCCATAGGACTACTTCACGGCCCCAGCATCTACCCTTACTCCCTAAACTCCCGATCCACGCTCTCGAATCCGTTCAAGAAGCCGATGAACATCAAGACGCCCAAGCCGGGATCCAAGCTCCCCGTCGTCGCGCGGATGCCTGTAGAACGAAGGTGGTCAGCAGATAGTCAGCTGCGTTTCCGTCGTCGTACGTACTGTGCATGCTCAATTGCGGGATACCGGCGTCGATGGCCCTCATGCCGGTCATGGAGCTGAGCATGGGTCCCACGGTACCGCCCTGGTCGAAGTGTTAGCTCATGTGCATTGATCGGATCCTCTGGAAGATACGTCTGGCAAGACCAGGCGGCTCTCGGCCTCTCGGTAGCAACGAAGCGTATTGGACCTCGATCCGCATCATTGCTCGCTCGCGACGGCAACACCTGATCTCGGCCTCGACGTGTTCTTCGCACGAATGGACTTACACTGCGGCTGTCGTTCCTGATCTGAAAGACTTGCAACTTGGCACCGACCGTGTCGGCGCAACGCTTGAAAAGCGCGGTCGAGACGCTGTCGGTCGTCATGTGTCCGTTGCTGTCCGCGGACACGACGACACCGACGTTGAGGTGCGGCGAGTGGTTGGCGAGGTAAGAGTCGAGGAAGTTGGGGTTGACGGCGTGAGTGACGTCGGATGAGACGAGGAAGGAGTTGGCGTACGTTCGGCCCATCAGGTCCGACGTGACCTTGTCTCCTGCCAACGAACCGACCGCGCGCTCGAGGGCTTGAGGCAAGAAGTTGCCACGCGCACCCTGGCGGAGGAGCGAACCGATCTCTTCGTCATCGAACAAGCCCACGACCTTGATGATGGAGCTATCGTCAGAGCCCGTGTCCTGGCTCTCGATCAGTGCCTGAATGGCGGCCCAAGAACAGAGCTTGTCGTCGATGCGGCCGGCGAAGATGAACTCCTTGTCGAGACCCCCGACGGTGGCCGGCTGGGTGTCGAACAGCTCGAGCTCCCAGTTCACGATTTGGCTCTCCATGCTGACACCTAGACCGAGCTCCTGTCAAGCAGTCAGCGTGCGCTCTGAGTGGTGGTTACGTAACGCCAGACGCCATTCAAGGCTGTTGAAGTACACTGGCACGATGATGCACAATCAAGGTGCAGACCAGGCTCATGAAGTGAGCGGCAAACATCCCTCGATGTCGCTTGTGTGATGGGATGATGTACTCACCTTGGCAATAGCGCGCACCAGTTTCGGCGGTTGAGTACTGATAAAGCTGTTGGCAGGACCAACAGCACCTCCGAGCAAAGGCGGCTGACTGAAGGGTTCCGAGCTCACATCGAGATCTCTACGAGCATCAGTGCCGTCAAGACCGATGATAGGCACCATCTGTGTCTCGGGGTTGAAGGGGCCGTTGGCAGGGGCACCGAAGTGCGGCGCCAACGTCGGAATGCGAGCAATCGGCCAGCCGAGCTTGACCAGCTTGGTCACGATCTTGCCACCTTCCTTGATGAGCACCCGGCCACCAATGCCGAGATCACGATCCCACCAGGTCGTGTTCGGTGCTCCAGCGTATGGCGCAACTCCGAGCTGCAGGTATCCAGCCTTATTGGGGACATGTGAGATGGGCTTCAATTTGGCCGTCAAAGCATCAACGTGACCCGCGAGGATGACAGCGCCATTTCCAGGCTTGTACTCGGGTCCAACGGAGAAGGCGACCATGGACGAGCCGTTGCGCTCGACAAAGTACTTGCCGCTCGGCTTGATCTCCCAGCCATCGCGCTCCGACAGCTCGGTCCACCCCGCGCTCTTCAGCTGCTCCTTGATGGCGCTGACGGCGTGGAACACAGTGGGGTTCTCGGTCAGGAAGTCGCAGAACGGCTTTGTGTATTTGGCGGCATTGGCGCGGGTCGGGAGCCTGATGCGCTGTCTTTGGTCGTTGACGACCGACGGAACCTCCGACTCCAGTGGGTCTTGCTGATCCAAGTACGCCTGCCACAACACATCGATCTCATCGCAGTCCATCGCCGTATATTCTTCGAGGGGCTTAGCCAGAAGAGGGCTGCGGTCGCGCGGCCACGTCGAAGACGGGGTGCCTTTACCCAACTTCTCCTTCTCGATCTGCACGAGCGCGCTGCGACGCTTCCTGATCTTGTATCGCTGCTTCGCCAAGTTCTGCAACTTTAGCGACCTCTTGTTCTCCTGCTCGAGCAGCCAGAGATGGTATTGGTAGTCGTGGCCAAAGCTTGAAAAGCCACTCGCTTGGGTGTAAGAAGGTCTTTGGGGTATGTTGTGGTCCTGGGTAAAGGATGGTAGATTCGCTGGTACGCCTTCCAGCGGGTTGCTGGCCAACGACAACGGGAGTGGACCAAAACTAGCGTCGCTCGGTGGAGCGATGCGAACACGTGGCACTGCCAGCTCCGGCGCAGGCCATGGCATGCTGGACTGTGGAAGTGGGGGAGGAGGCGGGCAGTGAGACATGTTGGGGGTCATTCCGTACATCGGCGGTTGCGGATAGAAGCCGTTGGAAGACGGATCAAAGGCGTCGAAATCGCGTTCGTCCGGCGCCGACGAGATGTTGCAGCCGGCCATGTCGTTGCGGAGGGATTGCATGGATGCGGTATTCCTGACCATGACAGAACAGTACAAGGTAGCGGTGTGAGGTGGATGGAGAGCAAATGTACCTAGGTAGAGTTGAAGGTCGATGGAGGAGGGAGGTGTTGTTATATGTTATTAACTTGTTGTTGCCTGGCAGCTTGGGAGCTTCATCAATCAGGCAGCCATTGGGAGCTTGGGCCAGCCGAGGCACGTGCCGTCTTGTGTTACTCTCCCGCTGTGGGGCCGGGAGAGAGAGAGAGAGTGAGAGACCAACCAGCCACCAGCAGCACCTTCGTCTCGTGACTCTCGTCCAGGTTGACTTTCAATGACGCCACGTCAGACGTTGTGGGTGAGAAGTTGGACAGAGACGGCCTGCGTCAGCATGGACAGTCTGACCATGATAAAGTGGTTGGCAGACGAGACCAATTTCCAATTTCCCTTCTCTTTCTCTAGACTCCTCTCTCCTCTCTCCTCTCGAATATCAATAACCCATCTCTAAACATGTCTACCAACCAACAACCCGCCAAACCCCTCACGCCCGCCCAAACCGCCAAACCCTACGGCACCGCCAGCAAAGCCGCCGCCGCGAAGAAGTCGGCGACAACCGCGGCGGCCGAAGCGCCAGCACCGGAGTCCGGGGCGCCCGCCAACGACGAGACGGTCAAAGCGGTGGAGAGGCTCCAGACGCAGACGAAAGCCGTGTATGTCACTCTTGCCCACTGACGACTGTTTTGCGAGAGGAAGCAAGCTGACGGAGTTGACTCGATGAAGTAACGCCAACAACGTCGCCCGCGTCGCCAACAGCCAATTGGCCACGAACGAGGAGAAATTGCATCCGTTGCTGTCGCTGAAGACGGGCAAGCCGATCGACAAATTCCCCGCCACGTCCAAGGACATCGAGAAGCTGAGCTGTATGAACGATGACTTTAACCCTCCCTCAACGACAAAATCCGATTAACAATGTGTTTTTCAGTGACTATGCTCGACTCGATGTTGAACCAGCTCGAGGCGGACCGGGCTGGGAATGAGGCGGCGAAGAGGGAGAAGTTGAGGTTGCAGATTGGGCTGAAGGTGAACCCAGCGTGAAGTTTCATCGTTTTGCCACTTTTGTTATGTATCACGATACGTCCGGACATAGGTACGCAATAATGTAGATTGGGAATCAAGAAATCTGGTTTAGTTGCTCGCATCAATCCCCAACGACACCATTCCGCTCCGCCCCCCGCAAGCACTCCATCGCATTGTCCAGCTCATCCTCATAAACAATGACATGGCCGGCGCGAGTGGTGCTGAGGTAACTCGTATCGAACACGTCCGCGCCCAGGCGATGCCTCATGCCATCGATCAGTCGGCTCGCCACGCCACAGACCAGGCCCGTGCTCTCGGCCGGCAGGTTCTCAAAGTCCAACGTGATCGGGATCTGCACCGGACCATCCTTGCCGAGCAGTAGGTCCTCGCCGTCGTTGAAGAATAACGGGAGTAAACGCCTTTCCAACGTCAAAGATACGGACTCGGTGTCGGTCAGGGTGAGGGACAGGAAGCGGGGAGGAGGCGTCGTGGTGAGACACTTCACCAAGCCCAGCTGCAACTTGCCTTCGGTGAAGTGGGCCGCGGACGAGCTGACCGTCGGTTCCTTGAGGCCCGCGCACGTCACCAACTCGATCGTTCGATCCACCCGCGGTGAGATGTTCTTCTGCTTCAACGTCGCGAACGTTCTCGTCTGGAGCTCCGAGACGCTGGTGGGCGGGGGCGTGCCCGGCAAGAGGACAAAGTCCAGCGAAGACGTCGACGACGTGTTTCGTTGGTGAGGGTGGAGCAAGGGCGAGGCAGGGTTGGTCATGAGGCCCGCTTCGCCATCGGCTTCGGCTTCGAAGACGAAGCCGCGCTGTTCGAGAGCATGGATGACCTTCACCCGAGCGCTCAACGGCACGAGAATGAAGTCCGACCAATAGCTGGTGAAGAAAAAGATGGGGATGCCGGCCATTGCGAGAGGGGAAGTCAGTTCCAGCACTCGCTGGCCGGCCTCGAGACCTTCGCCACCGATCATGATCACGGAGAAGTCTTCCGTGCTGATCGAGACCTCGTCCTTCACTGCAGTCCCAAGACCGGCTAGGATCGGTGCGAACAAAGTGTCGGCCTGTCGTCGAGGACATACGACCGAGCAGTGGCTCGACGTGACGGACACGTTGACGAAAGGGTGCCAAAACTGCCACGGTCGTTGTGGATGAGTCGCGTCGCCATCTTCGCCGAGGGAGCCGTTATGCAGGAGCAGCTGCACAAGGGCCTGTACGAAGAGGGGGTATGCTCGTAGGGGTATATGTATAAGTGTGACATGCGTGTCCTGTTTCCATTCATCGTTAGCAAGCCAAGGTCAAAAACCGATGCACAGCGAAACTCGACTCACCAAGAAGCTGATCTGTGCATTGAGCAAGGTCGTCGACTCAGTCATGGACATTTCCATCACAAGCCTTGAGTCGTTCCGTGAGACAGGTCTGGTTGACGGTTGAAGAGCAGCGCCTTCGTCCGAGCATCAACGGTTGACCTGCTCCACGGGTAATGGATACTGTGTAACCGTGCTCGCCTGGAAGTTCATGACCTGAAGCGTTTCTCGAATGTCAGCGACTGTCGCCAGCACACGATCGAGGGTTCAATGTTGCGTGTGGTAGAAGGAAAGCAGCAGATAAGGAGAAGAGCATACTCGCGGCGACCGGTCGCTTTTGATCCGGCTCTGGGAGGTATGCGTAGTGCTGTACGCACGGTACAATGTACGCTACGAGGTGCGATGATGCGATACTGTGAGGAGACACACAGGTACGCGTACCTCGATGCACGTCTAAAGAGAAACGTGTGGTCAGGAGGTAGAGGTAGAGGGTAAGCGATAACGTCCTTCCATCCGCTCACCCACCCGGAGGCACCTCGGCCGAACTGTTCCAGGTTCCCCTCTCTCTCGCGTTGTGAGCTGGCCCAGTCGTCGTCAATCGCTTGCTTGCAGCTTCACAACACCCGGCCGGTATCTCAGTACCCATAGACATGCATGTCAACGTCGCACGATGCAAATGTGACTCGCAGCGCGAGGGTGTTCGCATCAATTTCCCCGCGTGCCACATTGGAGGAACCCGCCAGCGACCGTCCTCTGCTGCACCGGCGATTCATCAGCAGAAGTCAAGACCAATGAGGGATATCGAGCTTATCATGAGATTCCCACGCAAGCCCCAACGGTGCCAGGACCGCCGCGAACTCTTGTAAGTACCTCACGCAAGACCATGTACGGATAAAGGAGCTCCACCCTCTCCTCGTAGTGTCCCAAGCAGGACACTGGGCATTCACTCATCACCAAGACTTTGCAGCGATCTACACATGTAGTAGAGCCCGTGCTGCGGCGAATAAACGCCATCACGTAAAGCAGAACACAGGAAAACCCGCAAATCGCATGTTACTTCGTAACAAGTCGGATAGATGATAAACCGTCACTATAACGCAAGCCGAAAAGCAAAAGAAACAGGGATATACACGAATTGAATTTCACCTCACTTTCACAAAGAGGCCTCCTCTCACAACCGTTTGCTATTCACACCCGGCTCGGAGACACGCACTGCGAGCTGTGAAGATGCGTTAGCTGACCACCTTTCCTTTTCATGACCATCGTAACGGGTGAGGTGTACTTACTAGTAAGGGTTCCACGCCTTGCAAATCAGTCCGGACTCACACGTCGTGCCGCCCGTGTAGCCATTGCCACCGCATTGCTGCCATTTGCTGACCTGAGACGAGCCGTCGGCAGCGCCTGTGGCGGCGGAAGACGGGGCGCTAGCCGAGCTCATCGCGGGCGAGACAATGGGAGACGCAGCACTGGTTGCCGATGCGAGTGGCGCCGAGGCACCGGTGGCGTCCGCTAGCGTGCCATTGGATGTCGGGAAGGGAGCGAGGGTAGCGGAAGCGGTGGCGGAGCGGCTGCGGGTGAGGGTGATGTCCTTGGTGCATTTTGACGAGGCGCTGACAGCATTGATACCGGCGCCGAAAGGAGCGGTGCCGGATGGCTTGCCGGTGGCCAAAGAGAGACCCGTACCGCTTGGGAGGCCAGTACCGTACGGAGCAGTGCTGTTGGCAGAAATGGAGGTGGCGTTGACGACGACCGAGCTGTTGGTGTTTGGGAGCGCGAGCAGCTTCTCCGAAGCGTGTTCGGCGACGGCGACGATGAGAGCGCTCGGGTTGTTCGAGACCATGCCGGGGAAAATGGAGGCGTCGACGACGAAGAGGTTGTCGGTGCCGTAGACCTTGGTGTTGGTGTCGACGACAGCCGTGCCGTTGTTGATCAGGCCCGAGTCGAGACCCATCTTGCAGCTGCCGACCCAGTGGTTGGCGCTACGCGCGCCGGTGGTGAGCGGGTACGAGGCCAACCAGTCGGCGGTGCTCTGGTTTGTGGGGCCGTAGACGACTTTGATCAACGGGTCCTTCTTGAGGGAGGCGATCAGGTTGTCGATACTCGTGGCAACGGCCGCCACGTCGTTCTTGTCGTGCAGGTAGGGCACGGTGCTGACAACCATGTTGAGGCCGGCGGTGATGGTGGTGCGGCCACGCGAGGTAGCGCCACGGCCGAGGTACTGCGAGATGGTCATAGCCTTCTTGCTCTCGATATCGTGGCCACCCTCAACACGGGCAGTGTACTGCATCTGACGGGTGATGCCGTCCGCGCCCTTAACTTCCTCCCAGGCCACGACGGCAAGGTTTGGCGCCGACTGGGCGAGGATGCCCGTCCTTTGCGAGAGGTAGTGGTTCTTGTCGGCCGTGATCGGCTTGTCGTAGGCACCATAGAAGTCGTAGAAGGAGACGTTGGGGTGCGTGATGACAATGTCAGTGTTGACGTGGTCGTCCAGGTTGTGGCCGACCGGCAGTTCAATCCACTGGGAAACGTCGATCATCTTCGCGCCCTCCGCGCCCTTGACGACCCGAAGTTGGTCCCGAGGACCGATACCAGAGCGCATCAGGATCTTCGGCGAGCCAAAAGCGCCTGCGGCAAGCACAACACGTCCAGTACCAGGTGTGACGTTGATGGTGCCGCAGTAACCACCCTTGCCGTAGGCTTGGACCTCAACACCACTGACGTGACCGCCATCACGAACGACACGGTTGACAGCGGTGTTCATGATGAGCTTGAAGTTCTTACGTGCGTTTGCGGTAACGAGGTAGGTCGCCATCGGACCACCACGCTCTCCGTTGGAGAACATGTGGTTGGGGTCTGAGTAGAGTCAGCAGATGTTCACGATGCATTTTTGACAGGGAGAGCTCACGAGAGAACGTGCGGTCCTTCTGGGCTGGGACATCATCGGCAGTGACGTTCTGCCAACCCGCAGCAGCGAGTGCTCCACCAACGATGTTGTAGCCTTCGGGCTTGTACAGCACGCCATCCATAGAAGGTCTGTCCGTGAATGGGATGCGCTCGAAAACACGGTCAACAGCAGATTGCATATCAGCGGACTTCCACCCGGTGGGGAAGTTATAGTCAAAGTCGACCGGGTTGGCACGCCACCAGAGACCAGCGTTGACGGCGGTACCGCCTCCAAGAACGCAACCAGCCTAAGGTAACGTTAGCTAGGTACCAAGTCTGCGCCAACGGGCAATCAATGTTAAGCGCTGCTCGTGGGCTACGAGTGTGCGCCACAGCCCATATTATCGTGTAGAGTTGAAGGCAGCACCGCACTACTGAATGACGAGCTTACCATAACGTCGTAATCCTCACAAGCAATGCCAGCCGAATCCACCCAGATTTCGTTGTCCAGACCAGGAACGTCGAAACGGGTCAGGTTAGTGCCATTCAGCCAGTCGGGCTTCATGGAACCGCCCCATCGTCCCGAAGACGGCGGGCCCTTCTCGATCAACAACACGCTCTTGCCGGCTTCTGAAAGCTTGTCCGCGAGCGGGATACCACCAGCACCGGACCCGACGATGATGTAGTCGTAGGTGGTGTTGGCAAGAGCGTTGGTGGCCGGGCAAGGAGCACTGGTTGCTGCGGCGACAGTCGCAGAAGCAACAGCGGCACCTGTTCCGGACGCGCCAGCAGCACCGGTACTGTTACCGGTACCGGTAGCCGCGGGCGTGGCGGCGGCGGCGGCGGTGGCGAGGGAGGCCCACGAGGTGTACTGCGGATTACGCGCCGAGGCGACGAGGGCACCGAAGATGCCGTCGTTGGCGTGCTGCTTGATAGCGGAGTCGGCGCTGCCCGGGTTCGTGGGCGCACTTGTCGCCTGAGCCCAGCCGATGAGCTGAGCAGCTGCGCTTGTGGTAGCGGGGACTTGCGAGCCCGGGACACCATCCTGCTCCCACTTCCAGCAGTTCTCGCAACGGTACGTCAGCTCGTAGTGCGTGTCGTTCACGGAGTGAGAGATCTGCGAGAGCGTGGCGTTGCCCGTGTAGATCTCCGGCGCCACGTAGCCGGTGGCATATCTGAACGAGGTCATCACGTTCTTCCCGTCGAGCCAGGTGAGCAGCAAAAGCGAGCCGGTCATCTCACTCATGTGGCTCAGACCCATCCACGTCCCGGCATCGACCTTGGGCACGACCAGATGACCGATGTACTCGTCGGTCATGCCGGTTTCCGTCGCAGCGGGCAGAGCCATACCCCATTGCGCCTTGCCCTTTCCGACGGTTGTCGAGAAGGTGGCTTGCCAGAACTTGATGCCGTTGGCGTCGGTGTAAGGAGCGAAGACCTGAGCGGTAGCACTGGAAGCCAGCGCAAGCGCGGAGGCGAAGTATTGGAATTTCATCTTGCGGGTGACAAGGAGTCCTCGCCGGGAGGACCTAAGAAATGAGTGACTGTGGGTAGGGAAAACGAATGGACGCTCTGATCGAGCAGAGCAGAAGTGCGAAATGTGACCTTGGGAAGGAAGGGAAGGGGGATGGAGAGGGACTGGATGGGTTTTGTTCAACCATCATCGTCTTTCCCATGGCTCTTCCCTCGCCAATCTGGCCGTGGCCTGGGCCATTGCCATCTACGGGCATGGTATCAGCAACGGCGCGTGCATCCGTGATTCCGTGAAGCAGATATAGTGGTCGTCGACGCGAAGACCCAAGGTGTTTCATCATATCTCGGCCTACTTTTCGACCAAGCCACATGTCTTCAGCGGACCATCCGCCCAGATCTGATCGGCTCCCTGCGTAATCTCGATGATTGATGTTCTTCGTCTCTCGACGAAACTCCCGATCATCAAGTGATGAGGGTACCGGATATGTGAGACGAAGGGAGATGAAGGCGGCGTGAGATAGACGAGTTCGTGATCCGTGCTGAGTCCTGACGGTGTGAAGTCGACGCCAAGGAGGCTCGCGTGGGAGGCGCCGTTTCAAAAAACCCACCTGTGACTCTGTGAGTCTGTGATCTGAACTCCCTGAACGACATCCTTCAGTAAGTAGTACTAATGATACAAACCCTACTACCGGTTGTATGAATGGGTCGTCATGGATCATACATATATCGCGAGACTGGCAACATGCCTTTCCGACATCGCAGGTCGACAGTGCTCTAATCACGGCGGAAGGCAAGTCACCTTGAGCAAGTGACGACAGATTCACCATCACGTATGGCAGCCAGACTGAGCTCCATCGTCACGCGAAGGACACCTCGACAGTAAAGACTTCCGAGAGTCATCTTTTTTCGGAAGACTTTGGTCTCATTGCTCCATTGCTCGAGAAGTGAAATATCAACGTGGTTCATCGTGAAGCTGCCACCCGAGCCCATCCCTTCCATACGCCACCTCATGCAAAGCACCATCATGCACCAAAGGTAAACGCCATCAATCGGGTGATATAAAAGACATGTTGCCCGCCATGACCGACTCATCATCGCTTCCCTGCTTCGTCGGCATCGTCAAGCGCATCCAGATCCTCGGAATGTCTGCAATACGGTCAGCTCAGTCGATGACTGACGTCTCTCTTCCCCCCAGGCAACACTCACCCCAACAAACTCTTGATATTTTTCATCTCGTAGTGCTTCTTCCGCATCTCCTCGAACTTCTTGTGCTTCTCTCGCTCTTCGCCCGTCATGTCCGCATCGTCCTCCTCGCCGTGGTGCCGCCCATCCACATCCATCGAGTCCTGATCCACCACGACCTTCCGCTCCCCGTCACTCTCGCGTCGGGTCATGGGCTGCATCTCCGGCTCGCCCAGGTCCAGACCCGGGATGTCGACCTCCTTGGGTTGCTTCCTGCCCTTTGACTTCTCCATGTCCAGCTCGTCGACCGCCAGCTCGTTGGCGTTGATGTTGCTGACCTCCTCCTCGTCCTCCATCGGGTCGTAGTGCTTCGCGTACGGCGTCTTGGGCTCGTCGATTTTCATCTTGCCGCCCATCTGACCTTCGTTCAAATAGAGGTTGGCCTCGTCCCACTTCAGCCTCATGGCGTGTTCGTCGGGCTCGCCGTTGCCCAAGTTGCTGTGGCTCGACAGCCGGCGAGACGCGCTACCGTTCGGGTTGGAGGAGTTCCGGCGGTGCCCGCCTCCAGCGTTCATCTCGGTGTTCAGTTGCACGATTTCCTTCTCCGACAGCTCTCGAGCCATCGGCGGTCTGCCTCCTGGCGTAGTCGAGACCGGAGACTCATGGGTGCCGAAGGATGGGCGTTCGTTGTTTGGTGAGACGCGGGCATCTGGGGACGTATACTGGTAGGAATTGGAATTCTTGAGGATGCCTGCGCGATGTTAACTTCCACTCGGTCGGCCTTCAGCAGCAGCCGCAGTTGTGCCTGCCCACCTCTCGGCCGCTTCGGCACTTCGACAGGCGATTGGTTGGCGGGAGCTGTCTGAGCCATGGTTGTTGTGATGTGTGTCGTCGTTGGCAAAAGGGGAGTGGTTGGCGAGAGGAAGTGGGAGACAGATGGCTGGTCAAGGTTGGTCTTGTGCCCGGTTTCACGCGCAAGCTAGCACGAGCTGCAGGTACAGAGGGTTTGCCGGGGATGCCAACATGTGAGTCTGATGGAGGGTGGTCATGAAACGTTTGGTCGACGGATGAGGCTGGGAGGAGGAGGGTGCAGGTGGATGCGGAGATGGAGAGGGATGGTGCGAATAGATGAGGATGACGGCGTATGAAGCCGAGAAAGGCACATGCAGTCCCGTCATTCGACTCTCTCGGATGATGAGACTGTTGATAGTCTGCCAATTCGTCCGCTTTCGACGACTTGCATCGCATCGTCACATGATGATCATGATCCTACTACATGTACCCAGCCACTGCATGCGCGCTCAGAAACGACCGCACTTCACATGTACCCAGCGGACCGACACTGACACAGCAGCTGGATTGGAGGCCCGGTGGACATGTACATGTAGGTACTTCGAGTACATTATGCCGAGGTTGACGCCTCGGGTATCGCGGTTTGACAGCACATGGTAATGGATATCATCATTCACCAAACACTGCCGCTCGAACTCCCGTGGAAATCGACGACATGCTAGACCTACCAAACCCTTGGCGACATGTGGCCGATCGAGAACCGTTGGTTCTAACAGTCTACTATGGTACTGGCTCACAATGCTAATCAGATGTGCTATCGCCCCTCCTTCGCTTTGACAAGTGATTTCCTCTGTGAACAACATCAAGCCCAGGTCACCACGATCGACGAATCCTGCTCCACAACGACCATCTTCCCTCCACCTGCGAGACTCAAGTAGCACCACGCAGGAGTTTGACCTGCTGCCCAGTTGCAGCATTGATCTCCTCCTCGAACATCCCCACGATCACATCCAGCGTCTCCTTCCCACCCGCACAAGCACCCGCCTCGATATGCTGCGCCAAACCGCTCAGTGTCTTGAAGTGGAGAGTCGGCTTGCGTCGACCGTGAAGTCCTAGCACCCCCGTCGGGCAATGAAACAGTTTGATCGCGTGAGCCGGGGAGTTCAGGTGAGCAAGGAGGTGATTCTGCTGACGAAACGTCTTGCCACAGTCAGTGCACGGCCAGTTGTTTCTGACGGTGTCGTACGTGACGGCCGCGACGCACGATCCATTGACGCTCGTGCTCGCTGGGGTGAGGCCACGGCTGTCAGTGATGTAGCCCCACTCGCTGGGAGTTGGGGTGAGAACGACGCCACCAGCGATGTGACAGACACTCTTGCTGGACACGACGCTGACTGCATCACTCCGATCTGGCGTTGCGTTGACAACGTGATCAGTGACTGACGCTGCAGTGTTCCGGATTGCGGTCAGGGTGGGAGTGAGGATTGTCTCCGTGGAGTGCCAAGTCTCGCTGTCAGTATCACTCTCGTCCGTAGTCGATCCGGTGACGCCGCCCTCACTGCTCTCGACAATGGACAAGCTGTCCAGGCCGGTGAGGAGACCGGCGACGTCGGCCACCGTGGAGACAGTGCTCCCGGCATTTTCCTGGTAGGTGATGTGACGGGCAGTATCATGCTCGTGGATAATGGCGTTCAGCTTGAGGCGATCCATGCCAGACGTGCAATTGCCGCTCTCGAGGTGTAAGATGAGTGCCGATGGGGATGTGAAGGTCTTGTCACAACCAGTCGAGAGTGGGCATTTCAGATCGCTGAGCGGGTGGTGCCTGACGGACGCCTTGTGCTGCTTGAACGCTGTGAGTGTGCCGAACTGCTTCTCGCAGCTCTCGCAATAGAGGTTCGCCTCTTCGACCCTTGCTGCGGTCGCCTCCGCTGCACCACTTGGCGCAAGCGTGTTGAGCTCCTTGTGGACGAAGTCGCGGAGGTGATCCTCGAGACCTTGCAGAGTCCTAAACTCCCTTTCGCAGTCCATGCACTCGAAGCCGGTAACGTGAGGCTCTACGGACTTGTGCTTTTTGAGGGCGGTAACACTAGTAAAGGCAATCTCGTGCTCAACGCAGTAGCAGTGGCCAGTTGCCCTCTGATGTCCCTTGCACTGCTTTAGTGTCAGGAAGGCCTGCCAAAAGAGAGATAGATTAGTATGTGTCTTTCACGTATCGCCGGGCCCCCCAAAGTGACTTTGGAGTAGACTTTCGTGATACTCACATCCTCACAAACGGGGCACATGTTGTGCTTGGCCCTAATGTGCGCCGCGAGTCCACCATCATTCGCGCAAGCCCTATTGCACAGACTGCAGGCTTTTGCAGCACTTGGATCTGCGAATACTTTGAGAGCCGGGTGCAGTCTGTAATAGACCGGGGATACGTGCCGTTTGTCGTGTTGATGGTTTCACGCAGCAAGCGTGTCCTTGAAGAACTTGCCGCAGGAGCATTTGATGCCGTGCCCTTTGGAGAGCGCGTGGTCGCGGCAAGCGTCGCGCGTGGCGAAGGTGGCACCGCAGAAGCACTCTGAATCCATCGTGGCGAGACGAAGCGTCGATGGATGATGATGGTGCAATGAAGGAAGGGGTTAGAAAGCCCGGAGGTGGCGCTGTAAGAGGTTTGAGCGAAGCATTGTCTCGCACGCAGACGCAAAGAAGTGACGATAATATTGCGGAGTATCAGCAAAGCGTGCCTTGCTTGATGAAGGTGGCAGTCCAAAGCAGTGAAAAGTGGAAGACTTGAGTGAATATGGCAACTTCGTTGCAAACAGTGAATTTGACGTCGTGTAACGTCGTTCACGCTAGGCTTAGTCCCGCCTACGTTTCACTTCGCTCACGTGTCCGTTCGTCACTTTACCATTCTGCATGTCTTGAATCTCATGCACCTTCATGTCCAGCCCAACCCAAAACCTCTTGCCTCGCCATCCGACTCTGGTTCCTCCATAGAAAGCCCAAAGCCACACTGGCAGCGCCAAGCTCTCGCGACCAAGCCATGCGAGCAGCCATTCCGCGAAGGCGCGCCCTCTGCCTTGAGTAGGCCCTCTGGCAAATGCTGGCGTGTTCTCGTCGATGTCGATGGATGCGGCAGAGTGGAGGAGCTGGTACTGCGTTCGGTCGACAGCACACCAGATCGTGACACTTAAAAGCCAGACAAGCGCAAAGGAGGACCATGTCTGCGGTATGCCAAGAACACGGTTGAAGAAAGGTAAGGTTGTCCAGGCGAACGCTGTATATAGAGAGCACAGAAAACTCTCCGTCCCAGGCTCGACAAGCGTCGCGATGAACACTGTGAATTTCCTGACTCGAAGCCACCGCACCCGTCGACTCCAGTACTCACGTATGCTCATATTGGCCATGGGCTGAATGGCCAGGTCACCAAAGCAGAGGGCGTGCTTGCCCCACTTCTCGCCGCGCTTCTCTTCCGCGACCCGCTGTTTCCAGAGCATGTCGCCGATGAGGTGGTCTTCGCATATGTTCTGTGAGAAGTAGTCGATGCCTTGATTGTGCGTGAGATTGTTCAAATGAGAGCGCCGAAACATCGTGCTTTTGCCGACAATGCACGGCGCAAGGAGCACTGTGTTGATCGCTGTGTAGAATTTGGCATGCGATGAAGACATGAATAGCTCTTCGAGCCTGCCGCCACCGATGGTCCACCATGAACGATCGTGCGCAGCTAACGTCTCACCATCGTGGCTTGTAGTGCTCGTCGTCCTTATCTGATTGCTTGACCGCGAGCTGCCGTCGAGCAAACCATGTGTCTCGTCCTGGATTGTACTGCCAACAGTATCCACCACCAATGGCAGCTGGTGGACGAACTTATTCTTGTGCTTCGTGCCTACGCCTTCCAATTGCGCGACCATGCGGCTAAGCGTGCCTTTTGCAACCCACACGTTGCAGTCAATGATCCACATCACATCCCCAATCGCTTCTCGATACGCCCGGCTCATGTTCCTAATCTTTGGATTCGGTCCGAGAACAAGCCTACCATCTCGAAGCGCCTCATCCTCATCCTCGATCAGGATTTGCGTATCGAATTCGGGGAAGTCCTGGAGTAGTCGCTCCAGTACTGGAAGGGACGGCTCGTTGCGGCTGGAAATGCAGAAGCGGATGTGAAGACTGTCCTTGGGGTAAAGCTGGCGGAAGGTACATGCAAGACAGTCGTAGAGACACGGCTCAATGCCCTTGATAGGGCGAATGACAGTTACATCTGGAACATTTTCGCCTAACGCGATGTTTCGTCGCGGCCGAGAAAAGTGCCTCCATCTGCTTGGGTCAGCGGTACTCTCCACGTATAGGCGTGTGAAGGAACAGACAATTGGATATATCCAGTGCTACACACCACCGCTACCGTGGTGGACCAGATCAGGGCCACGACAGCCAGAGCCAGTGTTATCGGATGAGCATCGCGCTCGGCTGTGAAGACCGTCACGTCTCCATCTGCGATGTCTGGCGACATGCGCTGTTCAATCGTCCGTCTGCAAGTTCTTAACCTTGCTGATCGATTGTAGTCCACGGAACGTGGGGTGGGATTCCAAAACCGGCAAGCGGAACAATTCCGCTTGTGACCATAACGAAACATCGCTGGGTAAACAATCCAGTAAACATTCGTTGCTACCATTGTTATTCAGCGCCACCGGACATCTTTTCACGAAAACCCACGACAAGTCACACGTTCAGTCATAGAGAGCACTTGGTGGTCTCAAGAAGATGCAGTCCAGCCCACCAACACGCGCCTGGGATCACCCGGAGACGCGCTCTCCCACGAACGAGTCGCAATATTCTTTGGACCTAGGCGCTCTAGATGTGGACAGTGCCAGCAATGCATCATCACCTGTCGCTAAGCAGCGCGTCGATCGCGTATTCAGCGAGGACATCGACGGACCGAGTGACTTTACCGTGAACATGGAAAAGTGGATGAGAGGCGGCACGTTGAAAAAGGAAACAGTGCGAAGCGGATTGGGCAGCATCAGAGAGCGCGTCGAGCCAGGCCATCAGAGAGACCACCAGGATACGCAGCAGCAGGACGCGCCTCAGTCGCCGCAGCTCCACGACGAAGACATCACCGAGAGTCATCATACGCCAACGGAGAGTCCGCCTAAAGAATCAGTCTGGGGCTCGAGCATGCACCAGGGTGATCCTAGACACGCAGCCAACAATGTCGACAGCTCCGAATGGAATCCGTACGGCCAGACTTCGACACCACAGCCACCAGCACATAAGCAGTTTCTGCAACCGACGGTCGAAGATTGTAACAGCGAACTTACACCTGCGCATGCGCCTTCCACCCTTGTACCGGCTTCAACCGAAACAACAGACACGATGCCGAGAGGCCGTCCAACTTCCCCCCGACACAGCGAGTCTTCATCTCCTGGTCGTCCATCAAGTCCAACTCTCTCACCCGTACGCTCACCTGTGCGCTCACCCGTGCGCTCACCCGTGCGCTCGCCGATGATGCAACGCACGGCGCAGAAAGTACAGGACAGCTCGCCGTTCACCGAATCTGCTCTTGACCGACAGCTTCAACAACTTCACGCCAGATGCAAACAGCTCGAGCATCTCAACGACGCGCTTAAGCAGGCGCTAGATGAGGAGCAGCGAGTCCGCAGGCAAGAGAGATCGTCCCATCAGGCTCAGATGGCGAATGCTGTTCGCCGAAGTCGAGATCTGAACAAGCTGAAAGACGAGTCCGAAAAGCGGACTGAGGACACCGAGGCAACGCTTGCTCAGCACAAGGAGCGTCTGCAGTACGCGGAGGCGCAGGTCGAGGCGGAAAGACGGGAGAGCCAACGCCTAACAGAAGCGCGTGCAAGCGAGCTCCGAAATGTTGAGGAGCAAACGCGACGACAGAAAGACGAGCACAGTGCAAGCTATCGCGCCCTTGAGCTCGACATGCAGGTTGCGCGCCGCGCTCGCGATGATGCTGAAGGGGCTGCTCAAAAGCTTCGCGAGGAGTTGAATGACTACAGGAACCCGTGGAATGCTGAGCTGGAACGCTTGCAACTCGCCCTCGATGACGCCCATGATGCTCAAAATACGGTTGCCGAGCTGGAGACTCAGCTGAAAAAGTCAAAGTCAGAGTTCGCCAGTATGCAAGCGGCGAAGAAAGCCGCCGAGCACGAGACGTCGAATGTTAGCGCAGAGCTTTCTGAGCTGAAGAAAACACGGGATGATGAGGCGACCCGCGTCAGCGCAGACCATCGCCGGGCTGTGCAACTGGCTGAGTCTTTGCAGAAGAAGCTTCAGGAGCTGCAACAACAGCTCCACGATGAAAAAGCATCACGTCAAACGACGGTCGAGCAGATGCAATCCTCTCATAGCAAAACTCTAGGCGATAGGTCAGCCGAATTAGAGAACCTACGCACTGAACACGAGGCGCAACAAAGTCTGCTCAACTCTGCTATCCTAGAACGAGACGACGCGCAAGACAGTCTCACCGCCGCACAAGCCGAACTGGAGAACCTGAAAGCGGATCTCGCGGACAAAGAGAGCGTGGAGAGATTGTTCGACGCTAGATTGTCAGACAAGATCCAGAAGCGTGAGTCTTATTGGCAAGGGAAGCTGCGGGACTCGGAGAAGGAGCGGCAGATGATGGCGAAGGCGCTGCTGCATCAGTGGGGTAGGGAGGAAGTGGGAGTTGATTCGCCGCAAGGGTATGAGTATAGGTTCATCACGCGTAAGGAAGGACTACAAGCGAGCTCCTAGGATCGTGTTGCGAGCACAGTGGCGGGTTGTATTGCTTGCATATTTCGTTGCATGGGGTATCGTAGCCTTCAGACATAGGGTCGGAATCCACTCGCTAGTTTCCGTTTATATCACGGCTCACAGTAATCCTTTCCGAGCCAACTCAATCTTCCTCGCCGCTCCCCCCTCCTTCCACCCGTCTTTGCTCACGCACGCCATACTGCCATCCCCAAACTCCACCTTGTCCTCCACGGCCGGGAACGCGCACGGGCAGTGATGCGGGAAATGCACGCAAGCGAGCGTATGCGGGCAGAGATATTTGTCGCAGTGAGCTTTGATGTCATCTGTCAGCATCCGAGCAGCTACGCGTTCTTGCCATAGAGACGTGGGCATACCGGACTCGTGTTGTTGCTGATACCAAGCGGAGTCTGAACCCATGTTCTGCGGTTGGCCTTGTTGGCCGCCGCCTCCGCCGAAGAATTGATCGAAGAACTGGAACTGGGCAGAGGCTTGCAGGACCAGCAGAAACAGAGGTGCTAGGAGTGTGAGGATCTGCATCGTGTCTGTCTGACCGTTGCACGTTGCATGCTTGACACTTGTCGAGAGAGGTGATGTTCTTTGCGGCTACGGCGTACCAAAAAAGCCAACGCATTGAGCCATACACGGTCTTGGCACTCCCGATCATGTCCGCAATTTCTGCCATCGCATTCAGTGTCCAGTATCAGACGACGATCGCGACGACTTGTACGCGCAACGAACCGCAATACACACACCACCTACATTTCGAAAATATCATATCACAACGATGCATCTCATGTACACCCTCGATTCGAATGGCAAGCGCCTCTACACGCTGAAGAAGGTGGTCGATAGTGAAGTCACCAAGAGCGCACACCCGGCGAGGTTTTCGCCTGATGACAAGTACTCGAGGTATGCGCGTATCGGAAAGGCACTGTTGTGCTATTCAAGATAGGGGAAACAGGTAGGGCTGACAATGCTCGCTTCAGACACCGAGTGACGCTCAAGAAGCGATACGGCCTACTCATCACGCAGCAGCAAAGTGAGTACTCCTGCGTGGGTTGTCGTGCGAACGGACTGCTAACCCGATCGTAGAGGATTTGAAGGTGCTTGGGCAGTAGCAACATGATCTGCTCATCGACTGGCACTTAGCGTGGAGTACGGCGTTTTTCGGATGACGAGGAGGGCCCGACGAGTAAAGGACCGCACAGCGAGTCTGACGCCTCCAGACCGAGTTATTTATACTCACGACATTCAACTGAGATGTGCGCACTTCACGCCCGCAACATCTCTATCGTCGTCACGGCGGCTTTCCTAATCGGGCCGTGCCAATGCGCTACCCTCGTTGTCGTCGTTATGTGTTCCATCTGGGCATTCATACTCTAGCACAGTCACAGTCAAAGAAAGGCATATGAGCGGACGAAGCGCAATACAGCCTGTACTCCAGAGGCGTGTGGTCGAAGACGGCGATATGGACATGACATTCCCAATATCCGCAGAACACTGAAGGGAAAGTGTCGGCTTAACGGCGACGCTGCGGCCGTTGACCCTGCGATAGAGGCTTTGCCCTGAAAGCGGCTGAAGACGGGCAGCGAGGTTCTCATGAGGATCTTATATCGAAACAACGCTTGAGCGAAGCTCATTGCGGAGCTGGCGAAGGCAACCGCAATATGTTTTGAGCAGGGCATGTGGATGTACCTTGCGACGGAACGTAGTGCCTCGAATGATTATCATTACGCCGGTGGTATGCACAGAGACTTCCCTATGCTACATCGTATGAGTTTTCCTCTGCCAGCCGGCCATTGTATGCATTCCGTCTTCACACTTGGAGAGTCACGGATCGCTTGAGATCGGCCAGGCGCAAGCTCATTGTGAGATCTCGGCATCGTGTGCCTCGACCGGTAAGACGCAGAGAGCGTCATGCTTCGATGCTTTCATGCTCGTCATTCTCAACTTTTCCGGCTACGCCCTGATCCCGCTGACCTGTGATGTTGTTAGCACCGTGGTACTTTGCAGAGGTTTATTGACCAAACACAGTGAACGCACGAGGCCGATACCACATCCGGTCCTGTCAGGGATGTATGAGAAAGATCATCAGCTTACATTGATATCCGCCTCGCCACACCGGCCAGATTCGTGTCGTTCTCCGCCTCCCTCGACGCGCGCTTGAGCGCCTCATCTCTCGCCGCATCACTGGATCTCCGCACCTCTTCGTGGCTCGGGGGCAGACGCTCGTTCTGCAAGTCGACCTTACGCGCGTCCTCGAACGAATTGATGGCTTGCTTGATTCCCTCGGCACCGAGCATCAGCGTGCCGGCCGGAAGTCTACCACCCGACGCGGTCTTGAGTTCCGTGACGCGCTCGGACTCCTCACGCAACACCTGGAAGACGCGGGACAGCCGACCGATCGCCAGGATCTTGTTCTTGATGGCACGACGCTTGAACTCCGTGCTCTCGGGATCCATGTTCCCGGTCTGTGGGAGTGGGGGTGATGAAGGTCCAGAGGACAGGGGTGTCTCCTCTTCGAGCTCCTCCTTACTGCAAGTGTTCAGGATCGCGATCAGCATGTCTGTGATCTTCTCGCCCACGAACGGAAGAGACCACGTGAAAACATCCATGAAGTTGGGCAACCAGTATGGATGAGGGGTACAGTTGAACTGTCGGATGTTCATGACGTTGTTTTCGTACTTGAGCACCGCAGCTTTGTTGTTGTAGACGTCGAGGTAGTTGGGCGCCGAGAAGATGGTCATGACGGAAGGGAAGCCCGTCGTCCGCGTCTTTCTGTACATCCGGTAGCCGGCATCTTGGGCTTCGTGTGCACGGATGATGGACAGCAGGTTGTTCTTCTCGAGGAAAGCGCATGCGGCGGGGTACGAGAAGAAGTATGAGCAGCCTCGGACGTGGTTGTGGATAAAGTACTCTTGCGTCTTCTCTTGACCGAATTCCTCCAGCGGATCAGCCCAGAGGATGTCGCACATGAGGCCGTGAGTGGGTGGCTCGCGGAACCGGTCCAACGCCTTCAAATCGTCGAGCGTATGCAGCTCCGGGCTTAGGCCGCCGTGGATGCACAAGAACTGCTTGTTCATAACAGCAGCCAGCGGAAGGCAGCAGAAAGCCTCCATGCAAGCCTCGTACACCTTTTCGCTGTACTTGTGCTTGCACTCAAGCTTGAATGTGAAGTAGTCCGTCAGATGGCGACACTCATGGTTGCCACGCAGGAGCCAGAGGGTGTTTGGGTACCAGATCTTCAGCGCCCACAAGTATAACACACACTCAATCGAGAAGTACCCGCGGTCGACGTAGTCGCCAAGGAAGAGGTATCTCGTCTCCGAAGGATCACCACCCACCTCGAACAGCTTCATCAAATCGAAGTACTGGCCGTGGATGTCACCACATACGGTGATCGGCGCATCCATCTCTAGCAGATTGGGCTCCGCGCGCAACAGCGCAGCGCCCGAGTTGATGATCCATAGCGCCTGCTCTTCCGTCAAGCGGCCTTCTCTGTACAGATGCTGCTTCAGGAATTGGAGGTTCGGCTTCGTGCGGTCGTGAGGCGACACTAGTTGGTCCTCCGTAGGCGTGTTGAAGGCTGGCGCTTGCACATCTGGGATATGGTACGGTCAGCGTGGTACCATGGAAGCGGCAAGGGCAGGGCGCCATATCCTCGCCCTGGACACTATCGCAATGACTTTCGCCGCACCGATATATCGTACCTTTGCAAACTCTCTCTTGTGTGCTCACCGTCGAGCCGTCCTCCATCGTATGCAGGGTGAAGTCGATCTCGGGGATCTGCTTCTTGTTCTGGATCGCTCGGATCGCATTGTTCGCGTACTGACTCTGATCGCCTGACTGGCCGTCCATGATGTCGGTGTCGTGGCGTATTTAGTCGGTGACGTGAAGCGGTGGCAGAGAATGGAAGGAGTCTCAGCTCTCAGCGCCCGGCGCGATGCAATTCCAGTGTGGCTAGTACCGCTGCACGCGACCTGGAAACTTGCGGCTGAAGCTGGGTGTGGTCGGGGTTGGCGACGGTATGGCGGTGTGACGAGCACCGATGTTTCAATACCAGTGAGAGGCGAGGTCACAATGGATATCGAGGTCGAGAGTCGAGCAGTAGTGAGTGGGTATAGGGAATTCGTGATGTGAGGTTTGGTGGGTGTGAAAGGAGGAAGAAACGCCACTGTCACACCGACGGAGAGTTCGTGAACGTGCGCCCACACGCCCAAACAAGAGGGGTCTCCCGCCTTGCGCCCCACTTATCCTTCCAGAATGGCCTAAGGCATGAATGTTTTCCTTGGATCACAATTTCAGGAGTATCGCCTTGGCTAGCTACCTATGTAGGTATGTACATAGATCACCAAGCCGTTGCAAGATATTCCGCGTGAGCACCGCACCAATAACCAGAGTACCAATGGCGCCGCCATACGAGATTGGAAGTCGTGTCATCTCTCATGAAAACCCAGGTTCTCCCCATCTATCAACGCCTAAAAGCTGCGCCTGCCAGCGGCATGCTTCTGCATATGCCTCATGCTCCGCTTCTTCATGATCTGGCCGCCCGAGCAAGTGGTCCCGTCGGCCACCGGCTGCCACACGACCGAGCCTGCATTGCACAATCCGAACAGGTGGGGACCGTTGCAAACCACGGATCCGTCGCTCGAGCAGGTGCCCGTACCGGTGGACGAACCGCCTGCGCTAGAGCCTGAGGTGCCGTTGCTGCTTCCTTCGTTACCGCCGCCTTCGCTCCCGGAGCTCGATCCTGATCCGTAAGCTGGCGCCGCACCAGCAGCCGAAGGAGCGGCCGCGCTTGGAGCTGCAGCACTTGAAGCGGCTTCGGTGATCGTCGCCATGGTCGTGACTGTGAGTGGCGCATTGCTACCGGCAGGCTGAGGCGGAGTGTCGCTAGCTTGGGAGACCGCCTCCGAGTGTACGGCAGATGGCACGCCGTATGCGGAGTTGACGGGAGCTGCAGCTGGTGACGAAGCAGCGGCTGGGGCATGAGCAGACTCGGAGCCGCCGGAGCCCGAGCCTCCGTCACCAGAGCATCCCGATCCTGTGGGTGTGGCCATTGGATACGTAGTTTTGACGGCCGAGCCTGATGGCTTGACGGTAGTGACGTACGACCCTGGGTTGGGGAAAAGCACGTTTTGATATGCCGTAGTCGGGCACGTATCGACTGACTGTAGATTGGCAACGAACATGTTTGGGAAGGAGCTCATCTCAGAGCCGTCGCCGCCAGAAAGCTGGGTGTTGATGCAGTTCATGTACATCTCACGATTGCCGACGGTGTTGAACCAGGTCCAGGCCATGATCGCGTGACCGTCCTTGACGCCTTTCGGGATGGTGAAATTGAATTGGTTGATGCAGTCCACGCCATTGGCTTTCGGATCGGTGCAATCGATGGCGCCAGAATACTGGCCCTGCGGACCCTGATAAGAAGCATCAAGGTTGGCGTATGTACTTGATGGGCAGCCACCTTCGATGCTGTAGATGACGAACCAATTCTTTGGATCTCTGACCTTGGCGGCGGCGGTCTCGTAGGTAATGCTGATCTGACAAGATCCACCCCCGTGGACGGCAGTATTCGCGCCTTTACCCGTGTCGAAAGCCAGCAATTGGGACGAGCCGGCAGGCATGCTCTCACCACCCGACGATGGGAGGGCGACGCCATGGCATGGAAAGTTGGAACCGCTTCCGTCGAGCGGATCCTTCGGGGCCGAGCCTTCGATAGGTTGCGGTGATGAGAGGAAGAGATGCGCGTGAGAGGTCAACGCCAGGCCGAGACCTGCCACAACAGTCGATGCAAGCATCTTGCTGTGCTTGTCGTAATATGGGATATGTACTTCGTTCGAAGAGTGGATGCGAGTCGTAAGCTGCGGGTGATGCTGAACCTATCGCAAAGGCCCGCTATGCGATGAGAGTTTGCGTGATTTCTAATAGACTTTGCGGACGATCAGCGGTTTGCTGGAGGAAAAAGAGGAAGTCTGTGTGTTGGGAGGCAAGATTTATATCTCTAGCGGGGGGCAAATGAGTGACTCAAGGTGAAGGTGTGGAGTTGCACGAACCAGTCCTGGAGAGTCGACGGAAGTGTCTCCCAAGACGACTTGTGTCAGCACGCAAGGCTACTCAGCTCAGCGAAGGAATGTGGTATAGCTCGCAAAGGCTCGCAGGGAATAATGACTGACAAGGCAATGCACCAGGCAAAGCCGAAAGACAACAAGAAGAAGGGGCGTGAAGGATCCGAGAAGCTTGAAGACAAGGCTGATGATAATGAGACCGAGACACAGCGGCGCTGGACACGACTTTATATGGAAGCACACAAAGAGAGAACAGCCTTCACTGGCTGTTTGATGATGGCGATAGAAAGAGTCCGTAGCAGATTTTGCCAGGGTCGTATTAACGCTATACCAGAGCTTCGTGATGTCCTGTGGACTGCATTGGACATTACGGGCTGACTCGGCTACTGCAGGCCTGGACCGCGTACAGCAGGTGCATCAGCCTATGGGCCTATGGCATCCATGTCTTGCGATCATGATGAGACTTGACTCTTGTGGGACTCCCTCTTGTCGCCGGCGCCTTGTCTGCCAGCCGCGAATAGTTTGAGACGGTGGTTTGAAGAACCTGGGAGAGTTCGGTGATGGTGGTTACAGGGCATCCCCGTGGGCCGTGGCCATGGGCGACCCGCTCGCTGTGCGCTTCGCAAGCCAGTTACCATCGCCATCCGGGGTCCGACTCTTCGTGAGTGAAGCAGACGCGGTCGTGTATGAAGCAAGTTACATAGGTGATGGATGGTGAGTGAATGGTCGTTATCATCCACAAGCATTTGGCCAATCATCCCCACCTGCTCGCTTCGTCTGCAGGAACGCGGCGCGTAGAAACGCACGATCCCCCGTTCGGATGCTTGGCGCGGGGAAGTTCCGACAACATCGTTCGTTTCGAGATCTGCGTCTGGTCTGCCTTTCCACCGCACGCATCACATGGCGGCATCTTCACTGCACCGGTATAGCAGCCGCTATCCACGGCACACGGCAGTGTCGCGGCCGGCTCGTCTCCTCAGCAAAGGCTCCCGCTCGACGCCGGTGTGCAGCACGCCATCCGTGCCCATGTACTCCCCATATGTCCAACGCTGGTTCTTTGCCCCGGAGTTCCGCTTCCCGCCCATCTCGCGCAAACCGTAGCTTGCGGCGAAGTAGGCTATCATGGAAGCCATCGTTGGCGGCAAGCGTGGGAGAAAGCGGCCGGGCCGTCGGGCGTACAACATGATTGTGGTTAACATGTACGCTCCCAGTATCATCTCCGACATTAGAAAAGCCGGTAAGGAGAGGAAGATGCGAGTCTCATCCACAAACGCCTTTCCTACCGCTAGCTCTGGGACAGTGGATTTGGCGAAGAGCAAGTCTGCATTCGGGCCGAGGAGCAAGGCAAAAAGCCTGGTGTAAAGCCTTTGATAGGGCACGGCGACGAGTGCAAAACTCGGCACCGGCGCGGTCGCGTTCAGAACCTGACTCATCCCGGGCACCTTTGCCATGAGATAGTTGTTGAAGTCGGACGGCGAGGCATCCTTGTGCCAAGTGGCACCATTATCAATAATGAACTGATGTGCTTGAGCAATCAGATCTGCCGCGCTAGAGTCGAAAAAGCTCTGCATGGGACCGCTGCTGACATTCGCCGAAACCAATCCGCGTGGACGACCGGACCAATCCACAACGACTTCCGCTTCGATTGCCTGAAGAACAGGTTGACAGAGCATCATCGCCTCGTGGATCGATTTCAGCTGCATGTTCGTCACATTCGAATAGCCTGTGTCAGTGACCCGCGACCCGATATCAGCTCGGACCCAGCCGGCAACAATGTGCTGTCTGCAAATCGCGTCGTCTGCGGCATCAGTGGAGTTCCCCAGACCGAACCCCATTTCCAGTGCGACCCGTCCAGGTTGAGGGTACCACAAATCCTGTAGAACATGGTTCGGTGAGCCTACTGCCTGGACAAGGTCGGTGCAGTGTACGCTCCTCCCATCGGTGCGACCCAGCACCACCCTGAAAGCGGCCGAAGACGCATCGTCGGCGACTTCGAGAGTGTAACGTGACGGACCAGAGACGTTAAGCGGCTGGCAGGTCAGCTGCGCGCCAAAAGCGTGGGTTTTGACCTGGTACGTAGCTGTGCTGTTGTCGGTGGGCAGATTTACAGGCACATAAGCATATCTGTCGTCAGTCCATGGTGGAAGTGGCGTGTCGGCGGTCATGTTCGACATCGCGCGGTAGAATTGATCGAGGCTGGTGCCGCCCTGCCAGTTGCCCGCCGCGTGCGCATTGAACGGTAATCCTGAGCCATTCAAGGCGACAAAACGTGGTGCATATGAACTTGTGAGATTGATTGGTGAAGAGACGCTGACCGTATCCTCGTAGAACAAACCACTCAGCGAAACAGTCAAACCGTTGGCAAGTATGCCCATGCAACATATGACAGCAAGGATCCAATGTCCGGCGCGGAGCGCCTTCCAAATCGCGAACTGCGGAGGTAGCGAGTTGTAGTTGAGAGAGATCGATGTTGAAGCGGGAGCGCCACCACCGCGGAGCTCCTCCCATGGCTGCAACAGACAAATCAACCTGCTTAGCACCATCCAGAATGGCTCCAAGAGGGTGGATACTACGACGGGAATGTTGTTCTCGAGTAGCTGCCTGATGAAAATGGAGGAGAGAGGTAGTCGCAGACCATCGTTGCTCTTAGCCGCAATGAAGATTACAACCGACGCCGCAAAAGCCGCAGCTTGGAATGTCCAGAAAGCTGATCCCGTGGGCAGCCTGAGCTCGGATGGCCTCACGCCTATCTTCTTGAATTTATTGTCGTGTAGAGAAGGTGGGTTTGAGCGTGTAGTACTCTGCACATGTAAACCGTGTCGATGATCCAGGGATGGGTTTTCGACCAGTCAGAACTGTGTGTCCTTGAGTTCCTCGTGCAACTGCTCCGTCGTACAGCCAGCAAGTCGCGAGAACACGCGAACAATCTCGACATTGTTGTGGGCAAGATCCATCAACGCCTCGATGGTACCCGGATCCTCGTGTAGCCCAATATTTCTTCGTACATTGATGATCAAAAGGCACAATGTTACGACCGCGACGATTACTAATAGACCCTCCGCCGCGTAGGCGAAGCCCGGTACGACGACCACGGCTTGTGCCGAGTATGATACCTTTCCCAGCTTGCTCGTGGCAGGATCTAAGTTTTTGTGAAGGATATCGACTACTTGCCTGGCGAAGAGCAGTCGATATGCGGCCTGATATGACAGTCGCAAGGTCTCCGCATCAAGGTAGGCTTCTGGAGGCTGTTGATATGCCGCGATAGCAAACGGTGCCATTTTCGGCAGATATGCAAGGTTCAACGGCATTTGCTGCAAGTGTACTTTCTGATCTGGAAACCCGATCTTGGGGTAACCATTTCGAGCTGGAAATTCTTCCTGGCCTGAGCTCATCGCCCATTCAAATGTACTGGTGTTGAATAAATCGTCTGGCAGTGGCAACTTCTTCCCCACTGACCGAACACTGAGCACCGCCTTGTCGGGCACGCTAACGGTAGTCTCTACTGTCTGTGGATAGTACGACGGCGTGCAGAACAAATCCGTTGCGTTTGCCTGCCCCGGTTCAATGAGTGAAGATTCGGAACCGGACAGTATGGCGGCTCCTGCACTTTTCGACCAGCGAATGAAGAAGGTATGATTGGCTGGCTCTGGGCAGCAATCGGATAGGTACCAACCTGCGAAGCCGTCTTGGTTCTAATAGCCGACATACATAGCATCGTAGGGTTTGGTTGTGTCGTTATTGTCGATCGGTCGATAAGGTGGCGCGTTGAAGCTGCAGCCGTTCGAGCTATTGGACACTACCGAGCCGGACCGATTCCACGTAATGGGCGCCTCGCACTCCACATCGACACTGTACAGATCTGTCATGCTCGTATGTGTGAGGTTGCTGTGTTCTCGGGTTCCTGTCACGCTGGGCCCGAACGGGCTGAGAACAAAGTCCCGAGTCATAAACGGCGGCAGTGTCTCGTTGAGCCAGAGAATGTTGTACACGGACTGTGCGTAAATGGCGCTCAGGTTGCCTTGCGTGGATAGAGAGTCGTATGTTGTCGCTTGAAACATCGGTGTATCTTCGGTCATAGTGATTGTCCTCACCGCGAATATGCCCGCTTGAACTGGTGTCAGTCCCCACGAGATCATGATCATGATTATTGAAACAGCGAAAACAGCCCAATGTCTGCGTCTCAGGGCTTTGAACGGCAAGGTGGCCATGAAATCGAAGGGGTAGTGCAACAACACAGAATCTTCGGCCTCTGCTCCGCCTGGCTTCGATAACTGGAAGAAGGGCTCCAAGCGCTTAACGTCGAGATCGATCCATGTCCACAAGTAGTTGTAAGTCACTGATACCAAGGTGGGTAGGTAGAGGTAACAGAAGGATTGCCTCAGGGGAAGGTCGCTGATGTTTGTCGCGACAATGATACCCTGGTTCCTTTGGCTATACAGCAGCAGACACTGGATGGCAACGATGAGTGCGCAAATCAAGACCAGGACAGCCGATAGGAACCAAGGTCGAAGGGTCGGGGGCTTCCATCCTTTGAACGCCTTCGCCGGACCTTTCGCCGTCTTTTGAGTTGCTCCAGCACCAGTCTCCCAGACTTCCAAGTAGGAATCCATGGCCGGCATTCGTTGTCTTCGCACGACGACGTCCGGACTGCTTGTGACCGACTTCAATAGAGGCAGAATCAGAATGTCGAAGCTGATGCGGCTCTGCCTGTAGTCCTTCGCTATGCTGTGCAGCTGATGGTAACGACAGGAATCGAGATGCTCTCGAGAAGGAAATGCCCCGTTCGGCTAAGAGAGGAACGATAGGAAACGGAATGGAAGGATGATGAGAAAGGTAATACCTTTCAGTCGCTGTGCCTACATGTACCTGTCGACATTTCTAGCTGGGCGGCAAGTGCTACATTGGCAGATGTTAACGCAGAACGCTCTCTCTATGGTCAGTCTCTCTGTGGTGCTGCGTCTCGGACCATGATGCATACATTGTCCAGGTGCCAGACTTCCATGGTAGAGGGTTTTATTACATGTCGCGATAGGAGAAACGGTTTTGCAATAAACAACAACAAGGTCAGTTGGCAAATATCAGACGAACTGAACGTGGAGTGTATTGATGTGGTCCAAGCTTGACGTCCCCTGCAGGTATTCCCTATATACTCAGCCATGCAGCTGTCCGACGGCTGCAATCAACGTCGCCAATTCGCCGTAGCGGAAGCTCCTCACCTTCCGAGGTGGCCGACGTCAAGTCGCAGCGACAATGTCGGATGCGTGAGCTGCTAGCAACGTGGAAAGCAACATCATAAGTGCCATCACCGGAACAGAAAACTGATGGCTCCACCGGATAAACTACTGGGTGAAGCCTTCCACGACCTGTCCAAGACTGGCCCACGCGCAAGCCATAATATTCCCGATGGCGGCGTCTTCTCCGTCTATGCCTCCACAGCCATTCATGCGCCCCCACAAGCGGTCTACGATGCCATCCTCGACGTGCGGAAATGGAAGGAATGGAACACGTTCGTCCCGGAGGTGACCATAACCTCGCACCCACACTCCCACTCGAAGGACATCAAGATGACCGAAGGCGTCAACATGACCTTTCACGTCAAGATGAAACCTGACGAACAACCGACGACGAGTAAAGAGACTTGCACACACGTCTCGCACGTGCACACGAGAGCGAACCACGGCCCGCCGGCAATCACGACAATAAGGTGGAACCTGCATAACGCGGCAATCATGACACCGGGGTTCTTGATCAAGGCGGAGCGCACGAACGAGATTGAGGAGGCCGAGGACGGCACGACGCGATACCGGACATGGCAGACCTTTGGTGGCTGGGCGTCGAATTTGGTGAAGAGCCGGTATGAGCAGGTGTTGCAGGATAGATTCAAGGACTGGTGTCGGGATCTGAAGAAGTATGTTGAGGAGCAACAGCCGAATACCGCGATGCCGGCGGCGGACGTTGGAGACGCAAAAGGAGAGGGTTCGTCGATGTGAATGCAGCTGACCTTTCCACCATACCATCTAGCGAGCGGTACAGCGCACAACCGCGTGCAACAGGACTTCAGTATCTGAGTCTGTGATGAAGCTGCATAAATATACCCGAGTTCCGGTACCTGATTCATACGACTGTTTGCCCAGCCCAGCGCACACCATGCACGAACATTGCAGGCTCAGACCATGCTACGCAATCCGAATTACCTCGTAAGGTTAAGGTGTCGCCCAGATTCTAAGCTTGTAACCTTCAACTTCACAAACTCTGGGACTGGTTCCCAGCGCCAAGAAGGGAGAGAAACCTCACTTCACCCACGACCCAGCAGGTTGCGCAACATTAACAATGGAGCTGTGAGCTCCCATTGTGTATTGACCCAGCTATGCTATTGTCCTCTTCATAATATCGTAAGGGAGGATGTTAAAAGGTAGGCCTGCCCGATGTTCTCTCTCCTCCCTCTCATCAACATACATCTCAAGGAGTACTACCCATACCTCTTTCTTATACCGCAACCAAGACACGCTCAACCGAACATATCGCTTGCTGGCATCCCTTTCCACGTTCACGTCTCGGAGAAAGAAGGACAGAAGCAAACAAGCTTAGTACCAACATACGAACCGACAAACCACGACAGAACCGTAAGAGTACTCACACCTCCCGCCACAATCTAGCATTTCCGTTCTGATCAACCCTGTAACAGTCACCGTACATCCACCCAGCGCCCTCTTCCGCTGAAGCATGGCGCGAAAGCCAAGCTCGAGTCCTCCGCGCAGCCAGCGCACCCACGCCTACCGCATCTCCAAACCGGCTTCCGTTCCCGCGACACTCACCGCATTACAAGAGTCCAACGCTGCCTACGCCGCCTTCATCCTCCACCGCGAAGTAGCGAAGAACGCGAAACCCCGAGACTATCTAATCTGCTACGAACCCTTCACCACCCCCGCTTCACCGACCTCATCAGCGACCTGCCCGAACGCCAAATGCAGACACCCGCTCTGCGGCACCTGCGCAACGGAGATGGCGAAACGAGACCAGAATTGTTGCCCGTTCTGCCGCACACCGCTCGACCGGCTCAAGCGCGACAGACGGGAGCCGCGGGGAGATCTCATTGAGACCCTGTTGCTGGATCTGGGGATGCATTCGGAGGTACCAGTGGAGGCAGAGAATGCTGGGGGATCGACGGTGTGGGTGATCCGGGCGTTGGAAGATGAAATGGATGCGATGGATGATGGTGGGGAGGCGACGGTGCCGTGGTGGGCTAGAGAGGGCGTCTTGGGTCAGGGGTTGGGGGTGCGGTGAGCGTTAACGCGCATAGTCTATACGAGCGATCATCATACTGCTGGAGGCTGTAAAGCGATCTTCGACGAGAAACGCATGATGAATGCACATCGGGAATGTGCCGAGGTTGGAATATCGCAAGGGTATGTAGAACGGCATGTTGTAACGAGCGATTGAGCAACATGAAATGAGCAATCATGAATTGCATAGCTATGGAAAGAATGCCGCTTCGTCCTGCAGCTGACACACGCGTAAGCCTCTCGCTCCCAGTGACACCCGTGAAGAAGCATCAAGCAAGGCAGAACGCAGCTGCCAGTCTAGTTCTCCATCAGCGCGGACCTGAACAGCTCGTCCTTCTTCGCCGGCTTCTCCGTGTTCTCCTTCTGGTGTCCCAAACCCTCCTTGGCATACGCCGCAGCGTACGGGTTGAGACGGAGCAGGACCTGCTTGTTGCGCAATGGGTTCTTCTTCTGCACGTGGCCGCGCTTGGTGACGGCGCTACCCTTGACAGGCCGAAGCACGCTCTGGATCTCGGAGCTGTTGATGAGCTTGGAAAGGTCTGGCTGCGCAACGAGAGCAGAGGGGAGGAGGAAATCCCTCTTGAGCTCAGAAGGCTCGGTCGTCGAGCCGTAGATGGTGTCGAGCGCGGCGAAAGCGGACGAGGTCCAGATCACGAAGCGGCCCAAGTGTCCACCCGGCGCGAGCTGCAGGAGGTTCAAGGCGTAGACGGGGCAGGTCTCGACACCGGGGATGTTGCGGAATGCCCGCACAAGGTCCTTGCCGTCCTTCTCTGGCTCGTATACAACGAGCGGGCCACGGCGCTGCTGGTGGCGGCGGTTGCGAAGCTTGCCCTTGCCGGCACGTAATTTGCGCGAGTTCTTCACCTTCTCGAGTTCCTGGCCAGCACCGACCGCGTTCAAAAGAGCGATAGCGGCAGATGTCTTCTTGATAGCGGCGTCGGAGAAGGCGGTCGAGGAGACGACAAGCGGGACCTCTGGAATGGTGGAGACGTGGTGGCCACGAGCCATAAGGAGGGCTGCGGAGGAGGAGGCGGCGATGGCAGATGCGGTCGCGAAGCGCTTCTGGCCAAGGTTGATCTTCTGATGCCACTTGCGCCAAACCTTGGTCGGTGCAAACATGCGGCCAGAGCGACACTGGTTACCGAAGGCAGCCTGACCAGCACGGTGAGTACCACCACCAGAGACACGCGGAATACGGGCGACAGCGCGGCCTGAATAGTTATCAGTATACTGAACTGCGCGGTCCACCTTTTGTGCCAAATATCTCCAAGGCTCTTACGTACCGGTACCCCAGGACTCAGCAGACGTTTGGTGACCGGCCTTCTCGCTCACAGCGTACGGCTGCCTCTTGTTCTTGGCCATGCCGGTGTGCACAGTCCTGCCATTGCATTAGCCGCCGTCCACAATCGTTACATCTGCTGCAATTCTCGTGGTGATCGTACTGGACAATGTCCGGGCGGATGGGCGCCTTGAAGACATTGGGGAGCGGGTGGCTGTCCTGGCTGGGCGAACCATCGGCGCCGTGGATAGTGACGGTAGGACGAGACATCGTTGCTGTTGTGGATTAGTACGAGAGTCCAGAGGCGTCGTCGTCGTCGGCGTTGCGAAGCTCTCGAAGTTCGCCAAGCGCAATTGTGAGTGCGGTGTGCCAAGACTAGTGGACTTGCTAGCGTACTGCGGACGGCTTCACTCCCGTGGTTTACTCGGCTTACCTTCTCTATTGAGACACAACCACATGCGTCTCAAGATCGCGACGAAAGAGACTGAGTTACGCACATCGGTTTGTCACCACGCCATCATGGCCTCACCGCCAGCAGGAGGAGGCCACACTGCTCACTCGCCGACAAATCCTTCTCACCTCGCTCTCCCTCGCCAACGTCCGACCCTCGCCCTCCCCAGTCAAGTCAAATCCCGCAAACCTTCCTTAGCTAGTTCGGCCTCCTCCGCCCACCCTCTCCGCCAGACTTCGTTCCCGCCCGCGGACAGCCTCGAAGCTCAGCATGCCCACGCCGAAGACGCCAGTCTACGCCAATACTCCCCCTCCGCTGGTGAGGGCTCCTTCGACGATCTCAGCGATGCGGAACTCACAAGCGCCATCAGCGGGCCCGTGGGTGACGAGAGCTACACGCGCAAGCGCAAGCGAGGCGAGAAACGCGCGCGGGGGAGACCACCGAAGTACCCTCCCGCTTCCTCACGGCTGGGCAGTGTGAGTCTGGCGAACGGAGAAGATGGACGCTCGGGAAAGCGGGGAGGCACGGCTGGTGCGCCGTCTGTCATTACGGGTGAGGACGCAGACGCGGAAGATGACGAAGACGACGAGGGAGAGGTTGGCGGGGGACGGGTACCGGTCTATGAAGGCGGGCAGATGACGCAGGCGGAGTTAAGTCAGCAGCGGGAGCGTGGGAGGCTGTTCTATGAAGCGGCGTTGGACGATCACAAAGAGCGGTTACGGAGCTTTGGGCAAGCAAAGCTCAGGACTGCGGACGTGAGGCGTTTAGTGAACCAGACGCTGAGTCAAAGTGTGCCGCAGAGCGTGGTGTTGGTGGTAAGCAGCTACATGAAGATGTTCGCCGGTATGCTGATCGAAGAGGCGAGGGAAGTGCAGAAGGAGTGGGAGGCAGTCGAGGAGAGGAGGGCCGATGGTGAGGCGAACAGAGCGCTGAAGAGGCTGAAGCGGACGGGAGGCGGAGGGACGGGGGATGCGATTACAGGCGATGTGACGGCTGGCGTACAAATGCAGATTGATCACCAGCGAGAGCCCGACGTTGTCGAAGCCCAACGAAGTCCTCCCACTCAAGGGACAAACGGCACGAATGGCGTCAACCACACTCAATCCTCCCACACAGGTGAGGACATCGAACCTCTCCATCCTGGCGGCGCTGGTGGCCTAGCAAACGACATTTCCGAATGGCATCGAGGACCACTACTTCCTGACCACCTTCGCGAAGCGCTCCGGCGGTATAAAAAGAGGCGCACAGGTGGGACCGTGGGGTTTACAGGGCTGAGCTTGGAAGGACGCGAGAACACTGCAGCTAGGATGGCTGGAAGACGGTTATTCAAGTGATCTTGTGACGTTGTCTGCCGTCTGGCAAATCAGCGGCACCCGGCTAAGATGGGAGTTTGACATGACATTAGCGATGGCGTTATGAATGGGATATGCACCACATCGGTAGCAGGACGGTCTGCGTTCCCGAGTTCACTATGATGAGAAGAGAACGGTCGGATCATAGGCTAGGTTCAATGACTGCAGCTGTAAAGGTCACCGCTTTTTGACGCCTTGAACCAAGTCACCACGTCCAATCATACTGCTCTAGTAAGTCTCGGGCTTTACAACGCAGCTGTCAGCTCATTCAATCGATACAAGAAGTCCACGTCCGACCTCGCTAAGTTCAACCCTAAACGGGGCAATTCCGCACTTTCGTTGCTGCACCACCTCACCTCGCTTTCGTGGGCGACCTTTGTCCGACTCTGTCCCGGTTTAACTGATACACGAAAGTACATGTCCTCTATTCCAAGTCGCAACAAGCGGGCGACATAGATCGTGTGTGCTGTCACATGCGATTGCGCCATTCCAGTCTGCTCCACCGAGAGCACCGAGATGGCGACGACACGAGCGACATTCGGGGAGAAAGCCGAGTGACCTGTTCAGTGCTGCTGCCTGTTTCTATGTTCGGGTGCGCAGCGTTTGCGTTGAAATACCGTCGTCGTTGCACTTTTTGTTTGTCGTGTCTAGCTCTTGTATCTGGTTGAATTCGAACCAATATTGACTCACTTTTCTGAAGTAAATGTCCTCAGATCAACTTGACTTCACACACAGCAATACTTCCAACGGCCCCAACGACCGCAGGACTCCCAGGTTCGAAGATCAGTACATACTGCTGAATACCCTCGAGTACGTGGATGCGAACCGACTAATACACCACGGCAAGCAACAGACGGACTGACGATGTCAGGTGGATGTCGCACATTTAGATCCGCCTGTGTCGGAAGCCAAACGAAAAATGACATTACCAACATCACCTATGCTGCTCCTGACGCTGCGACGATACTCGCAGCGTGCCTCACCGTCACGCGTTGGCAAGTTGGGCACTGTGGCAGTCATGGGCTATTGCTGTATCGCCTTTAGCGCACCGTTCGCTGGCGCCGCGGTCATGAGCCAGAGAGCTGCAACAGATAAACGGTATATCAACATGTACGGGAAGTCAACAAATCGCTAAAAGGCGCGTACCTTTCTGCGTCAATGGGCTGATCATTACCAGGCGACCTTTGAGCTTTCGAGACTGCCTCCCATGCTCCCCGCTAAGGGATTATGTGGGTGCTTTCTCAAGCTTCTCTTCCGGACGAGGACCTGTAATTTCTGAGTTTTCAGCAATACCTTAGCATCGACGAGGGGTTTAGCTTGGCATCGTGGCGTTGGCATGGCACCTTCGGTGGAGAGGAAATGTATTCTTACATCATTATATGTACAAGCCGGACAGCCGTCCTTGATGCATGCTTCGTCTTTCTGCCCATCGCTCCGTCAAACTCCAGCGCTATGCAAACACGACGAACAGCACACATTGCGGCAGAGTCAAAGTCTACCGTACCGCTTCACTTATTGAGCCCCATTGATCAACTAAACCGATCGCCTTTCCTACTCCTAAACGGCTCCGCCGACTCGTACCTCCCCCGCGCCGCCATCTCCTCGTGCGCATGCGTGACAGGCGCCGGATCACCCTCAGTGGCCTGAGTCGCAGGCGATGGGTTATCCGACCCACCGGGAACACCCTCTTTCCTCTTGACGTTCGCCGACCCCGTCACCATCGCACTCCTCGAAGCATATTCTTGTGCCCGCAGTCTTTCGCGTTGCTGCCGTCGCATCTCTTGCAGCTCAGCTCGCTCGGCGCGGTCGGAGTTGACACTGCGTTTGGCGAAGTAGTAAGATCCGCCGCCCGCAACTATCAAGACGGCCCAGCCGTAGCCTACCGAGCGGATCTGTGTTGATGGTCAGGCCGTGGAGGATATGCGTAGATTTGATGCATATGGATCGTGCGTACTGTGTTCATGGTGCGGATCGATGATGTTGCGACTATGTTAGATGTGCGATGATCCGGAGCAGAATTCTTGGAAGTGTTGGTCGTATTCACGACTTGACCATTAGAAGTCGCTGTTCAAAGTGAAAGATGGGACACGGATGGTGAACGTTCGAGAGCGCCGTTGACTCTCCGCAAAATGCAGCGGCAGCTCCCGGCTGACAGCACGAACCTCCACGCATGTCGTCACGTGTACGCCAAGCCCTGCTGGCTCCTTCCAGACATCATCCACACCAAGCTCACATCCGTCTCTTCATCGTCAACTTCAGTCACCTCAAGAACCTTTTGCTCTTGTCAATTACTTTACCAGACACTTCATCGCATCGTTCAGGAAGAAAATTGAAGAGGGGAGCTGTGGATGGAAGAAAATGGCGCCCAAGCGCAAGGCACCGGCCGCGAGTGGTCGTCCCTCGAAACGCGTGGCATCTGGCGTGAGCACGCCAGTGAGCCTCGATAGCGACGATGACTATAGCGATACCGAGAGTCACGAGATAAGTGAGAAGGAGGGCGCAGCGCGGGCTCAGAAGTACGACAGTGAGTAGTGGCCCTACCGCCCTGCCCTGTCCGCTTGCTGATGTTCGAGCGCTGACCCTGTATGGTGCATGTAGCCGTAGTCAAGAAATTCCAGCCTTCCACATACGCAAAGCAGAAGCAGGTCGATGGTGACTACGATGCTGCGAGCCGCCTCTTCAATCCCAAACATGACTTCTTCAATGAACCTCTCAAGCCCGATCATCGCCTGCGCCCGCTGTGGATCGACCGGTATAATGGACGAGTCGTGCTGGAGACCTTCTCGCCAAGCTTCAAGCAGGCCCAGAACTTCCTGATCAACATTGCAGAGCCGCAAAGTAGAACGACAAACATGCACGAGTATACGATCAGCCCGCACAGTCTGTTCGCCGCAGTATCCGTGGGCTTGACCGAGCAGGACATAGTGAGGCAGCTGGAGCTGTTCTCCAAGACCAAGGTACCGGAAAACATTATCGAGTTTGTGCACGAGGTCACGCAGTCGTTCGGAAAGGTTCGGCTGGTCTTGAAGCATAACCGATACTTCATCGAAAGCAACGACGCCTCGGTATTACAGATGCTGCTGAGAGACTCTGTCATCAGCGAGTGCCGTGTCGAGGAGTCCGACGAATTGCGGACAGAAAAGGCAGCCAAGATGGGTGGGCTGATCATTCCCGGCACCAAGGACGCTGCGGCGGTGAAGCAGGCGGCGGCGCAGGCTGAGCAACAGTCAAGGCGAGACGCGGACGACGATGATTCGGATGACGAGTTCGGAGGCCGCGAGGCCGAGAAAGACATGGCTGAGTTTCTGCGTGAAGAAGAAGATGACGATGAGCTTGACCAAGTCCATTCGTTCGAAATTGATGGCAGCAAGATCCAGATTGTGCAGGAACACTGCAACGTCAAGCTCAACTTACCTCTCACAGAGGAGTATGATTTCCGAGCTGATGAGCAGAATCCAACACTAGACATCGACCTCAAACCGAACACGCAAATTCGCTATTACCAAGAGCATGCCCTCAGTAAAATGTTTGGCAACGGTCGAGCTCGAAGCGGCATCATCGTTTTGCCTTGCGGGGCCGGTAAGACATTGGTCGGTATCACTGCCGGCTGCACGGAGAAGAAGAGCGTCATTGTGTTGTGTACCAGCGCCACCAGCGCCGGACAATGGAAGAACGAGTTCGTTCGCTGGTCAAATATTAATCCAGACGATGTTGTCATTTTCACCTCCACGGAGAAAGGCCGCATTCCAAACCGCGCCTGCGTCGTCATCTGTACCTACAGCATGGTGACTCAAAACACCCGTCGTGCCCATGACAGCAAGCAGACCATGGACCAGATCACATCCCGCGAATGGGGCCTCATGGTCTTGGACGAGGTACACGTCGTCCCCGCAGAGATGTTCAGACGCGTCACCGAGCGCATCAAGACGCACTCCAAGCTCGGCCTCACCGCCACTCTGCTGCGCGAGGACGACAAGATCAAAGATCTTAATTTCCTCATCGGGCCCAAGCTTTACGAAGCCAACTGGTTGCAGCTCAGTGAGGAAGGACATATCGCACGCGTGCAATGCGCCGAGGTGTGGTGTCCGATGACGACCGAGTTTTACTCGGAGTACCTCCAAGCCCGAACGACCAATAAGCGGGGCCTTCTCTCCACAATGAACCCACGTAAATTCCAAGCCTGCCAGTTCCTGATCGACTTCCATGAGCGGCGGGGCGACAAAATCATCGTCTTCTCTGACAACGTCTATGCGCTCAAGCAGTACGCCGAGGGGCTGAAGAAGCCATACATCTTCGGCGATACTTCCCAGCGGGAACGCGATCTCGTGCTGCAGAACTTCCAGTACAACGACGCAGTAAGCACGGTCTTCCTGTCCAAGATTGGTGACACCTCACTTGACCTGCCGGAAGCGACCTGCTTGATCCAGATTTCCTCCCACTACGGCTCGCGTCGCCAAGAAGCCCAGCGTCTAGGCCGCATCCTGCGAGCTAAGCGGCGTAACGACGAGGGGTTCAACGCCTTCTTTTACTCCCTCGTGTCCAAGGACACGAACGAGATGTACTATTCGTCAAAGCGGCAAGCCTTCCTCGTCGATCAAGGCTACGCCTTCAAAGTCATCACCCACCTGAAAGGTATCGAAAACCTACCCGCCCTGCGCTTCACCACCCAAGACGAGCGCATGACCCTCCTCACCGACGTGCTCCTGCAGTCGGAAACGGCGGGCGACGAGGAGAAGATTGTCGACGACCTCTTCTCCGACCGTAGTACCTTCCGCACCTCGAAGTCCGGCGGTAAGTCCGGGGTCAGGCGACAGGCGGGGACCCTGTCGTCGCTCGCGGGTGGAGAGGATATGGCGTACATGGAGTATGCCAGGGGCAGCCGGAGCAACAAGGCGCTGGCGAAACCGAAGAATGCGTTTTTCCGGAAGGAGGACCGGGATCGGGAGCGGAGGAAGAAGGCGACGAAGGAGATGAGGGAGTAGGTATCACGTGGTCCGCGTTGATTGGTTTGGAGGAAGAGATAGTAGACTACAGTATATCTAGTCTTGGTCAGATGTGCTAGAAATATTGTTGTGTGGCTATTCGAACAACGTCGTGACGATTCATCATATGCGCTGCTCACTCATATCCTCATCCCCTCATGCGTTTACATGGATTGCGCAGTTGTAACGCAAGCGATCAGCTGCATCAGTCGCCGTATCGACAATGCGGAACCATGCATTCCCACATTTTCATCTCAGCTCAAACAGTCCCAACAAAAATCCACTTCTTGTCGGTCTTGGGCCCGACCACCGCAAACCTCGAGTTCAGCGTCTCCTTGATGGTATCATGCGTCATTTTCGGGAATCTGTCATGGCGATGTCAGTCCACCGCTCTTCTCACACAATCACAATCCGAATTTCAGTCGGTATCCTCTCACCTTATCTTCAAAGCCTTCGCAAGCTCCACTTTCCCCAGGTCGCTTCCAATAACGGCAGTCTTGAACTCCTCCAGGTCCTCCGAGTTGAGCGTCTTTGGCTGCGCTTTGGGCCCTCGTTTAGCGCCTTGATGAGCCGTGAGTGTAGTGATCGGACCTTTCTCGCCTTGTGCTGCTCCGATGGTGGTCTGGCTTAACGTCCCGTTGCTGTTGTGCCGCTCCTGCAAGGGAGGTCTGCCACCGAGCGTTGTCGAGAGCGGCGCATACGTGATCGGAACGGCAGGCGGCGCCATCTCGTTTGCCCAGTATGCTGTTGAGAAGGGATCTATGGTTTGCCCGGCGAAACCCGGAAGCAGAAAACCAAGCTTCATGCCTTTGAACTCTTTCTGGGTGCCACTCGTGCCGTCGCCCTCGATACTCTGCACAAGTCTGTTCGCATGGTCCTCCCAGCACAGCCCTGATGACACTGGTTGCAGATCTGTGGTAGTCATCTTGCGCTTGTTCTTGAGCGCGTCGTCTTCGTCATCCAGGAACCCTTCCATCTCGTCAGCATCACCAAGTGATTCCGCCTCATCCTCTTCATCTGCCAAGATGTCCTCGCCTTCCTCCGGCTCGTCCCATTCCGCCTCAGAATCGTAATCGTAGTCAGTGTCGGTGCGAGAGCGGCTGAAAGGATCAAGCATCAGTTTCCTTGACGTGTGTGGCGACCTGATCTTGGTATAGGTGCCGAACCATGCGGGTCTGACATCCTCATGGAACTCCAGATACCTTCGCGACACTTTCTGCAGACTACGCAAAGGTTGCTGGCTTGGAGCGTCCTGCGTCAGATCGATGGGTTGCCGTGATGTGCCCTCAATCTGGTCTACCAGCTGTCGGATGTTTGGCATGCGAACACCACGCATCGAGGCGCGATCCGTAGCGAAGTGGTAGTCAAGCACAGCATGAGGCTGGACTAGGCCGATCGTTTCCTGGAATGACGGTTCTTTGAGCTCAGAGTCAAATGTACCCTGCCTGCAAGCCAGGTCATTGAGGTTTGAGATGGAGAAAGCCGGTGCTATCATGCTGTGTGTCGGCAATTCAAACGCCAGGAAGTACCTATGGTAGTCTGAGACAATCGGTTTCGCAACGCTCGCAGGCGAGTCTTGGCGCTGTGGAGTTGCCTGCTGTGGGGTGCCTTTGACTGGGGACTTCGACTTCGGCTTCGGGATCTGGTCTGCAACTGCGTCAAAAGGCTCAAGTGATAACGATTTGCGCCTAGCAAGACCGAAAGCACCGTCACCGTCACCGGCTGCAGATTTTGCTGGAGTCGCTGGCTTTTGTTGAAAGAAAGCACCCAGTCTCATCTGTGACCTTTCTTTCTTCAACTTCTCATTGGCCTTCTTCTGCTCCTCCTGATCCTTCTCTCTTCGCCTTGCTTCGCGCTCCTCTGCTTTTCGCCGTTTCTCTTCATCCTTCACCCGCTTCTCTTCATCCTTCTTCGCCTTCTGTTCGTCCTTCTGCGCTTTGAGCTCGGCTTTCTCCTTGTCCTTGGCTTCCTTGGCAAGTCTCTGCGCTTGATTCACCTTCCTCTTCTTTGCCGGAGGCGGCTGTGTGGTAAAGCTGTATGTAGAGTGATTGCGAGGATCGTTTGGGTTGCTCGAAGTCGCTGCGACGATGGATGTGTCGTCAATGCTCGTCATTGTTGATATACTGGGTGCTGGCGAGCCTGCCCGTTGAGCCTGTTCGTTGCTGCACGCCGGACTGGCATCACTCGACTCCTCGGTACCTGGCGGCGTCGGCATCACAAATTGTGTGCCTTTGAGGTTGAGGGGCTTCTTGCTTGGGGTATCTTGCTCGGGTGCGGCACGCTTGCGTGAATTCGGTGAGGCTGGCGAGCAGTCGATGTCCTCCATTGGGACTGAAGAGCGGTGCAGTGATACAGTTTCAGCGTCGTCCGTCAAGTGCAACGATGTACATGTAGGTTGATGGTGGTCGAGCAGTGATAACTAGGTGCATGGTAGGAGCACTCGCTCTTACCAGAAGCCGAGGCGGAGGCAGACGTGTCGGAGTCCGTGCGCTCTTAGCGTGTTCTGTTCGTGTACACTTCACCTTGACTTCATGTTTCCAACAAGGACACTACTACCTAAGTCTGTAGTAGACACATCCCCGTAGAAGCGCACATCGTCGAGATGGACGACGACGATGACTTTGATGATCTCTTCAGCGGAGAGGCTGCTATCCCCGACTCTTCTCAAGAGCCGCTAACAGATGCAGCTGCTAATCTTAGCTTCGACACACTGACGCCCCCATCATCTTGGGCTGCAGAGGCTGCGCGACCTTCAACAGTACGCCGCATAACGCCACAGCATCACATTGAAGCATTCCTGGAGCAGATCGTGAACGCGATAGTCAACGAGGAAGACGAGATCAGTATCACCTTGGGAGTTCGACGGACTTCTTCAAGCCTGAGATCAAACCTGACCGACCAGGCAGAGAAGTCAAGTGCGCCCGAGATCAAGACAAGACGTCTATGCTTCCCGGGCAAGACTGAGAAGGAAGCGTGGCGATTCAGTGAGGTCGACTTGCATACCACCGTCCGCAGAAGAGACTAATCTTGGCATAGCTGTCGTTCTCCGTCTGCTCGAGCTGATGCATGAAGCATTGAGCAGTGGTGTCGTTTTGTCGAAAAGGTGTGAACTCTTCAACAGAGACTCTACCGTCAGCACTTCGCTCACTCTGACAGAGATCTGTACTATCGCGACCCAGCCCTTTTCGGAAGTCAGGCGCACGTTGACCGCTTTGTGGACGACATAGCCTTCTCGTTTGGTGTGCCAAGGTCCGCACTGAACGTCACCGCTGTCGCGAAAGGGCTCGTGGTCGGAGCGATCACGTTCTGTCGCAGAGATGGTTCACAGATCAGTGCTGCTGGGGATAGGGAGGGCATGCTTGTGCCCAATCTCACGGATGTGCTCTCCGTTGACATGAGGCACATCAAGTGGGTAGTCGTGGTCGAGAAGGAAGCTACCTTCCGCTCGATCGCCGCCTCTCGATTCTGGGAGCAGCTCATTACAGAGGGCGTCCTGATCACCGGTAAAGGCTACCCCGATATTGCCAGTAGAGCGTTGCTGCATTTCCTCAACACGCCATCTCCTCAGAATGGATTCGCCTCGCCTCCGGTCTTCGGGCTTGCAGACTTTGATCCCGACGGACTCGCTATACTGTCGGTCTACAAGCACGGATCAGCCGCTTTAGCGCATGAGAGCGCTGCTTTACGTGTCCCGCAGCTCAAGTGGCTTGGCCTGCGAAGCGAACACCTCATGCTCGACCGTGGAACGTTGCACGCGAACCAAGGGCTACTTTCGCTCACGGCACGAGACAGGAAGAAGGCGCGGAAGATGTTGGAGCATGCGGCGCTGGCGGAAGATGGTGGCGAGCGTTCCACGTGGCGCAGAGAGGTGCAGGTCATGCTTATGCTGAATGTGAAAGCGGAAATGCAGCTGCTTGACGCTACGCCGGACGGCATGACGGATCTACTCAACACTGGGCTGAGCTCAGCATGTACATGAATTACGAGGATTTCACGGCGTATCAGACCAGTTTGCTGGTCGCAGATGGTGAAATATTGTATTGCAACATCGGCCACGGGGCTTACGAGCGTTTCGTATCGGGTTACGCTGAAACGCACGCCTTCAGCACGTGAGAGTACACCTGCTCACGGTGCTGTCTTGACAAGCTGCAAACTCGCCCAGAGGTGACGGGACTACCAGTGCGTTGGCTTGCGAGGTCCACAGCCATCTCACATATAATGATCATCCTCTTGCAGTGGGAGTCCCTAGGAATGTTAACGGGTAGCAGTAACATCATCTGCAGCGACACGGTTCTCCGCACCAGATACTGGCATAGACTTGTCATATCCTCAAAAGGCTTCTTGCGGGTACACAGTACCTATAACCTATCTGTACGACGGCAGTGACGCAGGGGAAAGCTATGTACTTGTAGACAATGAGGAGAAGACCGCCAATCCGCTACAAGGTCAGTCCTGTACCACCAACTCTCTTCACACCAGCCTGCATACATTCATGATACCCTGCAGCTTGTCGTCATTGGCCTTGAAGATACTCCCAAGCGACGCAACCTGATCCGATGACATGCCTCTCCTAAGGACAGCAGCGGCGCCGATGCCTTCCCCGTCGCGCGACACTTTCGCAATGCTCCCGACACCCATGAGCATGCCGAGAATGTTGACGACAGCGGAGCTCGGGTCTTGCACCGTGTCGTAGATGGCTAGCGCTGCGTTCCCGAGCTCGCCTGTGATCGCCACAGCGCGCGCAAGGTTGATCAGCCCGACCGCCGCGGCGGCTTCTTCGCCGATGATGGGAATGAACTGCGCGTTCGATTGGTTAGCTCTCTAATCCGTCGACTGTCAGACAGCGTTCGATCTAGCCAGAACTCACCATGAGGACGACGCTGACGATCATCAAGATGAAGTCTTTCTTTCGCTTTTCTTCCGCTTTCTCGTCCTGTTGCTCCTGGGCCGCAAGTGCCAACGCCCGTGTCATGCTGTCGATTACTTTCATTAGCCGTCGAAATCGGCGAGATGAATCTGCCAGCACGATATCAGTCCCATGCTTGATGCGTTGCAGGCTTCGACATTACCTCCTGCCGTGCCCGGTTGGCGTTGTAGATGACGCCGTCGTCACTGCCGGATCCTATCTGGGTTTGGGTCGGGCCAACGGCAGCGCCAGGCACTTTATCGCACGTATTATCCGTCGCAGTCGTGACGTTATCTGAAACCCCGGACACGGCAGTCGGCTCTAATAGCCATCCCTAAGCATTGGCGATTTGGATGCCCTCTGTCGAGAAAGTCAGCCGTGCGGGTGAAGAGGGAACGATGTGACTGATGAATGGAGTGAAAAGCATGATCGGTCGACAGGAGCTCATGACTCACGGTGCCATACTTCCGCCATTTTGCGATAGCCAGCGTCGGTAGGATGCGTCCTGTTGCGACCGTTAGTCGTCGGCCCATTGTAGTCGGAAGCATGACATTTTACCCATCATCACCGAGGTCGGAAACGCTGAAGTACGGCGACGAAAAGTCGACGTATGTGATTTTCTGCTTAGCTTCTTGACGAGTCCTGATCGTATCAGGTATCTGACTGTGGTAGATATCAATGTTGGCCTGAGTATTGGCATTTGCGTTCGGCAGCAGAGTAGATGCAATGATGGTGACACCTGGAATGGCGTCGAACAAGCGGTCGATCAAGGTTCCCAAACAGGTGGCCGCGTTCTGGATGTCGACACTTTGAACGGCGTCATTCGTACCGACGTGTAGCAAGACGAGATTGGGTTGGGAAGGGATAGATAGCTCAGCCTTTTCTGCCACTTGGGTGATGACATAGCCCGGCCATCCCTCGCAGTCGTTATCAGCCATAGTGCCTGCATGGACGCTGCCTATCATATTGACAGGGTTACCGTTGACAAGCTGATTCCGAAGAGGGTACCGGAAGCCATTGCCATCGCTCGACTTCAGCCCGTAGACGATGGAGGCGCCGAGTGGAAGTATCCTCAGTTGAACCTCATCGGCGAGGCCACGCGTTGCGAGCGAAACTTCGTGGTAGGAACCATGTGTGTGCTGGATGGCAGCGTGCTCGTGGTGATAGGCAACAAGGCCCTGATGGCTGGGCAACGCAATAACTGTCTTGCAAACCAGCTGCAAGACCAAGAGAATGGTAGGCACATGAGCAGCAGTGACAAATGGTGCGACCACATAATTGATGACAAGACGGCATGATGAAAGAAGGAATGAGGGAACGAAAGAAGTGGTGTATAATCAATAATTGGTTATGCCTTGGATAAGTGTAATGCTGAGAGGTATGTTGCTTCGAAACGCGGGGGATTGGGAATGCTATCTTCTTAAGACCATCATTGCATGTCATCCTCGGTCTAGGTACCGTTGATCCAGACGCAAGCATATGGGTGTCGAGCGGGTGGACTATAAAGATTGCAGGCAAACCGTGTAACCGCCACGACTGTGCCGCAGCTCGTTCGTACATCGCCGCTCAACATCGCGTATCTAGCAAGCACCTCGATGGCGGTGGTATTGCCGCGCTGATGGGCAGTGCTTCAGCTCTGGCTGCAGTGCATAGCCGCCAAGTTAGACGTTGATACTGTATAACTCGTGCAGTGAAGTCGAGTTAAACTTGACAGCCGGGTGCAGCCGCATTCGGGTTCCACCAGTCGGAGTGATGTGCGGGAGACGGAACCGTACCGAGCAGTGGACACGTGAGGCAGATCGAGGCTGCAACCGCTCCAGTCTCTGTACCTCCATCTATTCACACATACACACATAGAGGGCAGACGCCCTGATCTTGCACCTCTGCCGAACTCTCGGATTGGCTCGTTGCTGCGGCCCAAGAAGAACGTCCTCTCCATCATGTCAACTGCAATCTCACCTACGTGTTGCACGCTCGATGCTCCCGACTGCTACCTTATCAAGCTCGAAGAGGCGTGTCAAGCTCGAAGAGGCGAGGCTGCTCGGGTGATCCATGAGTCCGGATGGCTGTCTTCCATTCTATGCCTTGTCACAGGCTCGCACTCGCCGAGCTGCGTTGTACTTATATCTTGCTCAAAGTCCCCCTACATGTCGAGCCCTCTAAACTAACGTACCAGTAGCATCGCGGCATTGCTCGTGTTTGTCTTCTTTTCGTTGAGATCCATGTACCCTGCAATTCGAATGTTCCATGTACACATGACGCCCGGTCTGATCCGCGTATAGCTATGCTGGCCTCTGGCTGCTGCTGTGACATTGAAAATATCTGAGACAGCGGCGCTTCGAACAGTTCCGGCGCAGCCAACTTTCGCAGAACGGCTTGTAAAGGTAGCCTGGCGGGCCATCTACGCAGAGTTGCCGGTACGGACGAGTTCGATTGGACTTAGGGATTGGTGCCATTGCCCTCCGTCACTCATTTGCCGAGCGAGCAGACACAGCACATCCGGAATATCAAGACCTCTTTAGTAGAGCGCACAAGCCGATGCGACCGATTCCTGGTATGGTGCACACGGAGAGGGAGATGCGGTGATGAGCTCTCCGATCAGCGCGTTTGCGGGGTCTACTGCTACGAGATCTTTTGAATTGCTCGCTGCCACGTAGCAGGAGATTGAGCTTGGGAATCTTGTGACGTTGCGCATAGATCGACTAGCAGCCTCTGGAGAGCCCCCTCGCCCCCAGAATCGACCCGGTCCACCTGCACATCCGTCTCAAGCACGACGGTTGCAGTTCTGGGTACATGGCCGGAACATGATGGCGGGGCGCAGCGACGATACCAATTCTTCAGAGTCGAACTTCTTTATGATGACTTCTTTCAGCCGTTGCTTCATCGAATCCACCGACTCTCGATGGAAGTCTTGGCTGATAGTGACGGCAGTTTCGCGTTCGCAAGCCTTAGCCATGTCGAAAAGAGCATCGGTTCGTGATCTCTCTGAGACATCCACTACTTGCACAGGCGCATCCCCTAGCAGTCCGAATAAGCCCGTTGCTGCTGCATGCTTGAGGTCGGAGTGTACAACAATGACTCGCATAACGATCAGCCAAGTCGGTAGTTGCCTCAGGCACTTGAGATCTCGGACTTGTGTGATATCGAATTGAGGTCTGATAGGTGGTCCAAATCCTGGTCCAGACCATGCCGATCCGGCAGCGCCACGGGCAGGGGAACTGCTTGGGGAAGGCGATGGGGAAGGGCGGTGGTTGCTCTCGCCTAGATACTCAATCGTCAGAGAGCCAATGCCGCACGATTGCGCGGCTTCCCACAACAAGCAATGAAGCGGGCGACCACCGGAACCGAAATCGGCCTTATATGCGGCCCACCAGTTGAGGTGCGGCGCCTCTCGCGTCCTGTCCTGCCATGCATCGCATACCATTGTGCTGGAGTTCCAATGAGCGATTGTAAGTCGATTGCGCCAAAGCTCAACCACCATGTCGCCTGCTTTGGAAGCCACTGCACGTGATTCGCGACACACGCGACAGATCAATGGGGGACGTCCGTTCATGACTGTCGTTATGCCAAGCATGCACGGGACGGCGTTCTCATCCTCGGGAGGGTATTCGAATACGTTAAAATGGGCAGGATGGTCCAGTTCGAAGACCCGGTATGGTAGGCAATAGCGCCAGACCTCCTCGCGCAGCTCTGGTGGGAGTTGTGGGAAGAGATGAAAGACGCGTGCCGGGGCCGACATGTCTGGTGAGGACATGATTGCGAAAGGGAGACCAGGCGGCGAAGGATGTCGGAAGATCGATGTGTGCCACGGTGTTTACCGTGAGCCGGGGGTTTTCACGTTTTCTCACGCGTCTGAGTGACTGGAACGGAGCTGTAGTTGTCTGTGAATGTAAGATATCCCCTTAGCCTGAATTTCGCCACTGGAGCGACTCATCAGATGTTCACCACGATTGCTGTCGTTCATCGATCAGCTGATGATGAAACGACGTTCCCAATTCAAAGTTCGGGGACACTGTGAAGCGGGGTGGCGCGTAGCAATCACGCGAGATTGGCACGTGTCCCACTTGCGATGTGCATGCATGGTGGGTGAACACTCTGTATAAGGTACGAACGGAATCAAAGGCGCACAGCAAAGCACGATACTGAATGTACTGAGTGGAGCCTTGCGGTCCCTCAGATCACACCCCACGGCGCTTGAACTTGGAACATTTCGAAAAATCTTCGGCTCCGTCGCTGGCCGAATCGCAAACCGTCGATTCGCTCCCGTCCACGCAGATGCTGAGCCCAGGATGGACATGCGCGAGACCACGCGAGGGAGTGAAGGAAAAATGCGTGGCGTGGCGATACGGCCAGAAGCGTTGCGGTCGGAGGTGGTGCAGGCACGTCGCACTGCAGCCGTGCTGCGTGCTACTACTGCTGCGGATCCAGTAGGTACAGGTAGGTGGCGATGCGTAGAGCCGTCATGCAGTGCCGCCGTGCTGCAAGGGGCAAGCCTGGCTAATGCGTATACGGTACTTGTATACTCACAGCCGAGTGTTTCGGTGGTGAGATGGTGAGACGCTCCACCAAGCTCTGGCCCGGAAGTGATTCAACTTTGACCCGGTCGGCGTGCGCTTATCCAGACTGCTCGAGCGCCAACTCGGTGGGATTTGTGTTGTTGACTCCGTGAGATGGGACGAGGACACGAAGTCGGCTTCCGCTTGATCCTGATGGCTTTGGGATCAACCCGATCGTTTGTAGAACGAGAACCGAAACGGGAGGGACTGGATATGGTTGTGGAAGCGGGTCGCGCCATGATCCGTGGAGGTCCGGCACCGCAGACAACGTGCGCCCCACCGTTCCAGATTTCTCCTTTTGCACCTCGTCTCTCACTCTCACATACATAACGAGAACGCTTCCTTCATTCTTTGGCTTTCGACCTGAGGGTTCGTACGCGCAGCGATTCAACCCCACGCTGCAGGAATCAGGGGCTCTTCCGGCGAACTCTTCCACCCATAGGATTTGCCCTAGGGTTTTATCACAACGTTCCGCAGTGTCGGCCATCGGCATGCATGCTGCTGCATGCAGCATGCGCCTGTCCTCTGCTTTTCTCGTGCGCCACCGGCGTTCATACACCCAAGAATAACATAACGGGCGAACTGTCCATCTCCCGTCTCTTCTCCTGGCCTGCATCATCTCCACGTCTGCTGTCACATCTCTCCCACGCCCTCCTACATTCCTTCAATCCATCAATCTTCTACCGTCACTTTCAACGCGACATCCTCACTCCTTCCACAGCACAATGCTGAAGTCTTTCGTTGCTCCGCTTGTCCTTTCTCTGCTTTCCACCGTCACCGCGCAAGACGTTTGCCAGGCCTCACCTTACAACTCGTTAGCATGTCTGACAACCGTGGCCGCTGCCTCGAGCGCCTGCGACGGTGCCACGTTCACTTCCACTGTTACGGCAGCGGCACCTGCCCTGGCCGCGCAGACTGTGAATGATGACCTCGCGAGCCCAGAGATCACGAGTACACGCGTAACGACTGTCACCGTCACAGTGTTAGCGATTCACCGATGTAGGTGTCAATCAGTCCAAGGCTGACAGCTTTCGCAGACGAGCCAGTGCGCTAGAAACGGTCATCGCGACGCGGACCTCGAGCTTCAGCACCACCATTACCACATACATCACCGCCATTGCAACTCCAGTCGCGACTGCGAAAGCGCGGAGAAGACGTAACCTCATGGAAGAGTACAGGAGCGTCATGTCGTCAGCCAACAGCGTCGGCGACGCCCTCGCCACGCTCACGAACATGCCCCCGGCATCACTTGCAACCGCATGCTCCTGTCTTGGGGCTAGTCTTCCCACCACGACCGTCACGAGCACCGCGACTGTCGCCGCCGTCCCCGCCGTGACCGACGTCCAGGCCCTCCCTGCGCAGACCACACTGTTCGCCGGCATCACCTTCACAGTCACCGTCACCGTCGGCGCGAGCACCCTCACCATCAGCACTCTAACGAGCGTCACCGCCACCACGACCGTCTCCCTCGCCGCGCCCACCTACACCCACGTCTACGGACCCACGGCCGGCTGCGCCGACAACGCCAACATCGCCGCGCAGCAGCTCGACGGCAGCATCACCGACGGCGCCAACGCCACGCAGGCATGCCAGGACCTGTGCTCCCAGATCCCGCTCTGCGCCATGGTGTACGTGCAGCACATGTTCACCGACTACGGCAGCGCGACCCCGTACTTCGAGTGCTGGTTCAACGGCCACCACCTCGACGCCACGCGGGACCTCTTGTGTGGACAGCGGGAGGGCACGTACGGGGC